>Ga0209066_10000319_pt1 | contig 71759 bp, 58 predicted proteins | sample All_14_2_FD_187198 | JGI IMG/M metagenome (GOLD analysis project Ga0209066, IMG submission 187198) | Freshwater microbial communities in response to fracking from Pennsylvania, USA - Allegheny Zone_MetaG_DW_15 (SPAdes) (version 2) ...
GACAGCAATTGCGCGATTTTTCGCCCCAATTCATCGAGCACCAGCGGTTTCGGCAATTGGGCGGTCGGCCCCTTGCCGGCGGACGGCATGGGCATGGACCCGCCCGACATCATGATGGCCGGCAGATCGGGGCGGATGGTGCGCAGTCTTTCGATCAGGACGTTGCCGTCCATGCCCGGCATGCGTTGGTCGGTCAGCACCAGATCAAAGGTGGTGTCGGCGGCCATGTTCAGCGCGTCCAGCGGTGATATGGCTGCGACCACATCATAATCGCGGGCGGTGAGGAAATCGGTGATGCAATCCACCGCCAGCGGTTCGTCGTCGACGACCAGAATGCGTTGGCGGCGTGCCGGTTCCATCGCTGTTTTGGCGGGGCTTTGGGCGGTGGGGACGGGGCCGCCGCCGCAAGGCCAGAACACCTGGAAGAGGGCACCGTCACCGTGGTTGCGGCCGCTGATGCGTCCGCCCATGGCGGCGACGATATTGGCGCTGATCGACAGTCCCAATCCGGTGCCGGCACCCTCGGCCTTGGTGGTGAAGAACGGCGTGAACACCCGCGACCACAAATCGTCGGGGATACCGCCGCCATTGTCCTCTACCGACAAGATCAGATCGTCGCCCCGTTGTTCCAGGCTCAGGGAAATGCGTCGTTTTCCCGGTTTATGGTGGGCACAGACGGCATCGCGGGCATTGGTCAACAGCGCCACCACCACCTGTTCCAACTGGTTGCCGCGACCGATCAGATCGGGACAGCTTTCCGGCAGTTGAATGGACAGGGCGATGTCGTCGAGCTGGAAGCGCAGGCGCGTCAGGGCCAGGGCCGATTTGATGATGGGCAGGGGGGCGACGGGTTGGCGTTCGTTTTCTTCGATGCGGGCGAACGAGCGCAAATGGGCGATCATTTCGCCCATGCGTCCGGTCTGCTCGACCATGATGGCCAGCTTGCCGGCGACGATGTCGGCCGCAACCTCCCCTTGCTTCAGCCGCTCCAGAGTATTTTCCGCCGTCATGCGCATGATCGACAGCGGCTGATTCATCTCGTGGGCGATTTCCGAGGCAATCTGGCCCAAAGTGGCCAGACGGGCATTTTGCACCATCTGTTCTTCCGCCCGCTTTTGCGGCGTCAGGTCGATGATGGTGCCGATCAGGCCGGCGACCTTGCCATCGGGGTCGTTGAAGGTGGCCTTGACGATGGCGATCTGGCGCAACGAGCCGTCGCCCCAACGAAAGGTGGTCTCATAGTTCTGGATACCGCCTTGGGCCAGCAATTCCTGGTCGCGGTCCCTGAATTCGGCGGCTTTTTCGGCGCTATAGGTTTCCGTCAGGGTCTTGCCGATGATATCGCCGGTGCTTTTGCCCAAGGCGTCGCAAAAGGCGCCGTTGCAACCCACATAGATCAGATCGGTATTTTTATAGAAGACCGGGAAGGGCAGCGCGTCGATCAGGCTTTGCTTGAACTGCAATTCGTCGCGGATGGCTGCTTCGATGGTCTTGCGCTGGGTGATGTCGCGGCGGATGGCGACGCGTCCACCTTCGGCGGTGGGGCGTTCGACGATTTCCAGCCAGCGGCCGTCGCCCAGCAATTGTTCGAACACGCCGCCGGGATGGCTGTGTCGCTCCAGCCGCTCATCGACCCATTGGTCGGCGTGCTCGGCGGTGATGCCGGCATATTGGCCGCGGCGGGCGCTGACCCGCAGCAATTCGGTGAAACTGACGCCGGGACGGATGATGTCGGCGATGGTGGGATAGGTGGCGCAATAGCGGCTGTTGAAGGCGACCAGCCGGTCATGGGCGTCGAAGACGGAAAAGGCGTCGTCGCTGCTTTCCAGCGCATCCATCAGGCGGATCTGTGCCGCGCGCAACTCGGCTTCGCTGCGGGCCAGGGCCTGTTCGGACCGGTGGCGACCGGTGACGTCGATACACGAACCGACGACCTCGCGGCCCTGGCCGTCAAGGCCGGGGACGATGCGGCATTCGTCGCGGAGCCACCGCCACGACCCATCCTTGGCCCGCAGGCGGTACTCCATTTCCAGCATGCCCATTTGCGGCAGCGAGTCCAGGCTGCCCAGGCAGCGGTCGCGGTCGTCGGCGTGGATATGGTCGATCCAAAAGCGCGGCGTTTGCAGGATTTCGTCGGCGCTGTAGCCCAGCAGCGCCTGAACGTTGCCGCTGACATAGCTGAGGGTGGATTTGGCATCGCACGAGCGGACGTAGATCACCGCTGGCACCAGCGTGAGCAAGGTGTCCAGGTGACGCCCCGGTTCCGTCCGTCCCGTTTCCGCCGGGGCGGTCAGGGCCGCCCACGCCGCCTTCAGGCGCCGCCAAGCCATCTTTCGTCTCCGACCGGCTGTCTGCCCGCATTGTGCGTCGAGATGGCGCTTAGGGCAATGTCCTATGCCCTTTCAGGGCAATGTCCTATGCCTTGGCGGTGAAATGCAGGCTGAGGATCAGGCCGGGGGCATTGTCCTCCATGTCCAGCGTGGCGCCATGCAAGCGGGCGACGGCGTTGACCAGCGACAGGCCCAAGCCGTTGCCGGGGGTCGAGCGGGTGGCATCCAGGCGGACGAAGCGTTCCAGCACGCGGGCGCGCTGGTCGGCGGCGATGCCGGGGCCGGAATCGGCCACGGCGATGGTGACGTCGCCATCCTGGCGGGTGACGCTGACCGCAACCCTGCCGCCGGCGGGGGTGTATTTGACGGCGTTGTCGACCATGTTGGCCAAGGCCTGGAACAGCAGGTGGCGGTCGCCATCCACCGAGGCACCGCCTTGGGTGTGGCAGGTCAGGGCGATGCCTTTTTCCTCGGCCAGGGGCTCGTACAATTCGGCGATGTCCTCGGCCAGCCGGGCCGGGTCGAGCGGCTCGAAACTGTGCAGGCGCTGCCCTGATTCGGCGCTGGAGATGGTCAGGATGGCGTTGAAGGTGGCCAGGATCTCGTCGGCCTCGGCCAGGGTTTCCTCGAGCGTGCGGCGCAGGCTGGCCGGGTCTTCGTCCGACAATAGCGCCACGTCGATGCGCGAGCGCAGCCGGTTGAGCGGTGTACGCAGATCGTGGGCGACGTTGTCGGTGACGGTGCGGATGCTTTCCACCAGCCGCTCGATTTCGTCCATCATCTCGTTGAAACCGGCGGCCAGTTGGTCGAACTCGTCCCGCGCCCCGGTCAGATGCATGCGGCTTTTCATATCGCCGCCGATGATGCGCTTGGCCGTGCGGTTCATGGCCTCGACCCGTTGCAGCAGGTGGCGGCTGGTGAAATAGCCGCCGATGATGCCCAGCAAGATGGTCAGGGCCAGCCCCCAGCCCAGGGCGCGGTTGATGGCCAGCTTGACCCTTTTGGCTTCGTGCAGCGAGCGGCCCACCAGCAATTGATGGTCGTCGGGCAAGACATAGGTGCGGCCCAGCACCTCGGTGCCGAAGGTCTCGGAGCCCATGCGTTCGATGGAAAAGCGGATCCAGCCGGCGGAATCGATGCTTTCCGCCGGCCAGCCGTACAGATTGCCGGCGATGCGCACGCCACCCGGTCCCGACAAAAGATAGACGGCGCGGCGGTCGAGATCCTGGCCGGCGCGTCCGGCGATGACCTCGGCCAAGCCACGGATGCCGCGTTCGCGGTATTGCTCGGACAGGCCGGTGGCCTCGGCCTCGACGGTCTCTTGCACCTGCCATTCGATGAACACCGAGGTGCTCCACGACACCAGCGCCAGCAAGGCCACTGCCGAGACAGTGAAGATGCCCAGATAGGACAAGGCCAGACGAAAGGTGGTGGCCCGCAGCAAGGGCGGCAATTGAAGATTAACGGGCGGCACGAAGGGTGTATCCGGCGCCGCGAACGGTATGGATCAGGGCTTGGTCGAAATCCTTGTCCACCTTCTGCCGCAAACGGCTGATATGGACGTCGATCAGGTTGGTCTGGGGGTCGAAATGATATTCCCAGACGTTTTCCAGCAGCATGGTGCGGGTGACCACCTGGCCGGCATGGCGCAGCAGATATTCCAGCAGGCGGAATTCACGCGGTTGCAGATCGATGTCGCGACCCGACCGGGTGACGGTGCGGGCCAGCAAATCCATCTCCAGGTCTTCCACCTTGAGCCGGGTTTCCGGCTGGCTGGCGCTGGTGCGCCGGCCCAGGGCCTCGATACGGGCCAGAAGTTCGGCGAAGGCGTAGGGCTTGACCAGATAATCGTCGCCGCCGGCCTTCAATCCCTTGACCCGGTCATCGACCTTGCCCAGGGCCGACAGGATCAGCACCGGCGTGGTGTTGCCGGCGCCGCGGATGGTCTGGACGATGGTCAGGCCATCGACACCGGGCAGCATGCGGTCGACGATCATGGAATCATAGCGTTCGGTGGTGGCCAGGAACAGGCCATCGTTGCCGTTATGGGCCTGATCGACGGTATGGCCGGCCTCTTTCAGTCCCTTGGCCAGATAGGCCGAGGCCTCTTGGTCGTCTTCGATGATCAAAATACGCATGACCGACCTTCCGCATTGCCAGCAAGGTGACCTTAACGTGGCCCCCATCAAACGGAAAGCCCCCGCAGCCAGGGGGGAAGCTGCGGGGGCCTTATCCGTTGAACCGGCAGGGGGGAGAACCGGTCTCGAAGCGTGGGTGCAAAACCTGGGGGGACAGGCCGCTTTCCCGGTCGGCGGAGGAGTTCAAGGACCGCCTGGGTGACGAAGGGTTTCGACGAGGAGCGCTGTTTCCGTCTTGGCCCGGTTCATCACCGTTGTTGAAGACATATTGTCGCCAACCACCTTACGCCAGTCTTGCGGGGGGATTAAATCTTGGTAAGGTTCGCGTCATGCGTTCCTTCATCCTGATACTGGCCGCTTTGGCCGCCGCCCCTTCCGCCTTTGCCGCCGCCTGTCAGGGGCCGCAAGGCCTGCCCTTGCCGGGGGCACCCCTGCCCTTGGTCGCGGGGCAGTTCCGCTATTCCGCCGACCATGGATTGGGCTGCACCGTGCCCAATCAGCAAGGCGCGGCCATGGCCAAGCATGAAAGCCCGGTGACGTTTCTGCCCTGTCTGCGCATCGGCGCCATCGGCGTGTCCGATTCCTTGAATCAGGTGGAAAAGCTGCTGGGCGAGCCAGTGAACATTACCGAAATGGGGGTGTTCAGCGAAAGCCGGATTTACGAGGTGGCCCAGCCCGGCGGCATCCGCCCCCATTACGTCGTCACCTATTATGATAGCCGGGTGGTGGCGGTGCAGTTGATCGGCCCGCCCATGCTGATCCCGGTGACTTTTTCCGGTCTGGCCCTGGGCGACGACCAGCAAAGGATCATCGACACCCTGGGTTGGCCGGAGAAGCGCTGTCACCCCAAATCCAGCGGCGTGGAAATGTGGACCTGGGCCAATTTCCCCATCGCCGTGGATGTCATCGAAGGCTTCGCCGCCGGCTTCAAGGTGACGTGGCCGGCGGGACGGTGATCATTCCGGCGGGACCCGGCGCTTCGAGCGGTCGGGGTTGACGGCGACGAAGTGGAACATGGCGCTGGTCACCTTGATCTGTTCGTCGTTATTGTCGCGCCGGACCCAGGCCTCGACGCGGACGGAAATGGACGAATTGCCGACCCGGACCACGTCGGTATAGCAACTGACCTCGTCGCCGACGAACACCGGTTCATGGAAGGTCATGCTGTCCACCGCCACCGTCACCACCATGCCCTTGGCCCGGTGCAGCGCGTGGGTGCCGCCGGCCAGATCCATCTGGGCCAGCAGCCAACCGCCGAAAATGGCCCCGTGCGGGTTGGTGTCGGCGGGCATGGCAACGGTGCGGATGGACAACCGGCCCCTTGGCGCGGTCGTGGTTTCGATGCTTTCGCTCATATCTTGTCCCAACATCTTGTATCGGTTTGGGGCCACCCTACAGCAGGCGCTTGCGCCTGACCAATGCTCTCCTATAATGCCGCCCATGTCCGACCTGTTCCAGCAACTCGCCCCCAAGGGGACCGAATACTCCGCCAAGGACATCGAAGTCCTTGAGGGGTTAGAGCCCGTCCGCCGCCGTCCCGGTATGTATATCGGCGGCACCGACGATCGCGCGCTGCACCATCTGGTGGCCGAGGTGCTGGATAATTCCATGGACGAGGCGGTGGCCGGCCATGCCAGTTGGATCGAGCTGGAGTTGGACGTTTCCGGTCACGCCACCGTGCGCGACAACGGGCGCGGCATCCCGGTCGACCCCCATCCCAAGTTCCCGGACAAAAGCGCGCTGGAAGTGATTTTGACCACGCTGCATTCGGGCGGCAAGTTCGGCGGCGACGCCTATAAGGTGTCGGGCGGTCTGCACGGCGTCGGCGTCTCGGTGGTCAACGCGCTTTCCGATTCCCTGGTGGTCGAGGTGGCGCGCGATCGCCAATTGTGGCGGCAAAGCTTTTCCAAGGGCGCGCCCCTGGGGCCGCTCTCGCTGGTCGGGCCGGTGCAGAACCGGCGCGGCACGGCGCTGCGTTTTCATCCCGACCCGGAAATTTTCGGCGACCGCGCCCGGTTGAAGGCGCGCACGCTTTATCGTATGGCCCGGTCCAAGGCCTATCTGTTCCGGGGTGTGCAGATCCGCTGGAAGTGCGATCCGCTGCTGATCGATGACGGCGACGATATTCCCGCCGAGGACACGCTGCATTTCCCCAACGGTCTGGCCGATTTCCTTGCCGCCGTGATGAAGGATCGCCCGCTGGTGACGCGTGGCTTTTTCGCCGGCACCGCGCCCTTGGCCGACGACATGGGGCAGGTGGAATGGGCGTTGGTTTGGCCCGACGATGACGAGGACGGCTTCGTCAACACCTATTGCAATACGGTGCCGACGCCCGAGGGCGGTACCCATGAAGCCGGTCTGCGCAACGCCCTGACCAAGGGTTTGCGCGGTTACGGTGATTTGTTGGGCAACAAGAAGGCCGGGCAGGTGACGGCGGAAGACGTCATGGGCGGCGCCTGCGTCCTGGTGTCCCTCTTCATCCGCGATCCGCAATTCCAGGGCCAGACCAAGGAAAAGCTGGTATCGACGGAAGCCACCCGGCTGGTGGAAAACGCCATCAAGGACCATTTCGACCACTGGTTGTCGGCTGACCCGGAATCGGGCAAGGCGCTGATGGCGCGGCTGATCGAAAAGGCCGAGGAACGCCTGCGCAAGAAGGTGGCCAAGGAAACCAGCCGCAAGACCGCGACCAAGAAGCTGCGCCTGCCGGGCAAGCTGGCCGATTGCTCGCGTCAGGTCAATGTGGGCACCGAATTGTTCCTGGTCGAGGGTGACTCGGCCGGCGGGTCGGCCAAGCAGGGGCGCAACCGCGAGACCCAGGCCATCTTGCCGTTGAAGGGCAAGATCCTCAACGTCGCCTCGGCCAGTGCCGACAAGCTGCGCGCCAACCAGGAAATCAAGGATCTGATGGAGGCCCTGGGCTGCGGCAGCCGCGAATCCTTCGATGCCGAGAAACTGCGCTACGAGCGCATCATCATCATGACCGACGCCGATGTGGACGGCGCCCATATCGCCAGTCTGCTGATGACCTTCTTTTACCAGGAAATGCCGGAACTGATCCGCACCGGCCATCTGTTCCTGGCCATGCCGCCGCTTTATCGCCTGGCCCATGGCCAGACCGTCATCTATGCCCGCGATGACGCCCACAAGGACGAGCTGATGAAGACCGTCTTCGCCGGCAAGAAGAATATCGAGATCAGCCGCTTCAAGGGTTTGGGTGAAATGCCGCCGGCCCAGTTGAAGGAAACCACCATGAACCCGGCCAACCGCACGCTGATCCGGGTGACCATTCCCGCCGGTCGCACCGAGGAAGACCAGGAAGAGGCCAAGGACGTGGCCAATCTGGTGGAAACCCTGATGGGCAAGAAGCCGGAACTGCGTTTCCACTACATCCAGAAACACGCCAAATTCGCCCGCGATCTGGACGTGTAGGGAAAAAGCGCTAGCAGGCTGCGGAAAAACACCTATTTTTCTTTCGTCATTCCCGCGTAGGCGGGAATCCATGCTTCAGCACACCATATCTTGTGGATAGATCGCGATATTGCCCCAGCATGGCCCCCCGCCTGCGCGGGGGTGACGACTCAGAGGGTGGCAAACAGAGTTTTTCCGCACCCTGCTAGGCGTGCCGCCACACTTTGACGGCTGAAACAATCAAGATGATGGCCAGGGCCGGCAGCAATACCGCGTTGGGTACGGTTCCCAGGAGCTGACCGCCGATGAAGCTGCCCAGGATCGATCCGGCGGCCATGATCAGGACGAAGCCACGGTTGCGCCCCAGTACGGCGAAGCTTTGACTGCGGCTGTAACGGGCGAATCCGACGACCATGGTCGGCAGACTGACCACCAAAGACAGACTGCCGGCCAGTTTGATGTCGACCCCAAACAATAAAATCAGGGTGGGAATGAGCAATTCGCCGCCTGCGACCCCCATCAGCGAGGCGACGACGCCAATCCCCAGTCCCGCGATAGCTCCGGCACCGTATAGCGGCCAGCCATTCAGGCCACCCTGGCTGGGGCCAAGGTCATGGCCGAGCCACAGAATGAACGCCATGGCCACCAGCAAGAGGGCGATGATCCGGTAAAGCGTGGTCGATTTCAGCCGGGTCGCCCAGCCGGCTCCCAACCAGGCGCCGACCAGCGAACCGGCCAACAGGTTGGCGACCACCGCCCATTGTCCGATGACGTCCCCCCACGGCACCGCCGTCGCGCGGAAGGGCAGGGCCGAGGCGACGACGATCAGGCTTTGCGCTTTGTTCAGGATCACCGCGTCAAGGGCGCTGAACTTGAACAGGCCGATCAGCAGGGGGAGACGGAATTCGGCTCCCCCCAACCCGATCAGGCCGCCCAAGGTGCCGATGACGGCACCGCTGGCGAAGGTTTGTGACGGGGATTTGGTCAGGTTTGCGACACTGGCGGACATGAAGCTTGTTCCAATGCGGTGGCTGCCAGCACTCTCGCAAGCCTCGTGCCTCAGCCCTCCAGCTTTTTCAGCATGTCGGCGGTGATCAGGGTGATGCCCGATTCCGAGCGATAGAAGCGCTTGGCGTCCAGGGCCGGGTCTTCACCGGCGACCAGACCGGGAGGGATGACGCAGCCCTGATCGACGATGCATTTCTGCAAGCGGGCGTGACGACCGATATCGCAATCGGGCAGCACCACCGAATCTTCCACCAGACAATAGGAATTGACGCGGACGTTGGAGTACAGCAGCGACCGCCGCACCACCGCGCCCGAGATGATGCAGCCGCCCGAGACCATGGAATCCACCGCCATGCCGCGTCTGGTGTCGGAATCGAACACGAACTTGGCCGGCGGCAATTGCGCCTGATAGGTCCAGATCGGCCAGCTGTCGTCATAGATGTTCAAGGACGGCGTCACCGTGGTCAGGTCGATATTGGCTTCCCAATAGGCATCGACGGTGCCGACATCGCGCCAATAATGTTCGCGTGCGCCGTCATGCATGACGCAGGAATGCTGGAAGCGATGGGCCAGCACCTTGTGGCGACCGATCAGCGACGGAATGATGTTCTTGCCGAAATCGTTCTCGGTGTCGCTTTGGTCGGCATCCAGCTTCAACTGGTCGTACAGGAACTGGGCGTTGAAGATGTAGATGCCCATGCTGGCCAGGGCCTTGTCGGGTTTGCCGGGAACCGGCTGGGGATGGGCCGGCTTTTCGTCGAAGCGCACCACGTTGTCGGCATCGTCCACCGCCATGACGCCGAAACCGCTGGCGTCGGCCAGCGGCACCTCGATGCAGGCCACGGTGACGTCGGCGCCCTCGGCCAGGTGATGGGCCAGCATCTTGCCGTAATCCATCTTGTAGACGTGGTCGCCGGCCAGGATCAGCACGAATTCCGGGTGGTGGGCGCGGATGATGTCCAGGTTCTGGAACACCGCGTCGGCGGTGCCCTTGTACCAGTTCTCGCCGTCGGTGCGCTGCTGCGCCGGCAACAGCTCGATGAATTCGTTGAACTCGCCGCGCAGGAAGCCCCAGCCGCGCTGGATATGCTGGATCAGCGTGTGGGCCTTGTACTGGGTCAGCACGCCGATGCGGCGGATGCCGGAATTGATGCAGTTGGACAGGGCGAAATCGATGATGCGGAACTTGCCGGCGAACGGCACTGCCGGCTTGGCGTGCCAGTCGGTCAGCGATTTCAGGCGCGAGCCGCGCCCGCCGGCCAGGACCAGGGCCAAGGTGCGGCGCAGGCGGGGGTTGACGCTCAGGTTATCGTTGGAAACGCTCATTTCGTTTCTCCCCCATTTTCTGCTTTTTGGTCAGCGGACGGTGCCACAGATTGCCGATGGGGGCAACCGCAGGGCTTGCTGGTCTGCCTTGCCGTAACCGCCTTTCGCCGATGCTCCGCTTGGGGTAGGCTTGGCCGGTGATTATCTGTCATAGGGACTTGTCATGCGCGTCCTGTTCGCCGCCTCCGAAGTATTCCCGCTGGTCAAGACCGGGGGGTTGGCCGACGTGGCCGGCGCCTTGCCGGCGGCCCTGATCGCGGCCGGGCACGACGTGCGCGTGCTGCTGCCCGGCTATCCCCAGGCGATGGACCGGGCCGAGGGCAAGCGTCAGGTGGCCAGTTTCGGCGATCCCTTGGGCGTCGGGGCGGAAGTCAGGCTGGTGTCAGCCAAGCTGCCCGGGTCCGCCCTACCGGTGTGGCTGCTGGATTGTCCGGCCCTCTACGCCCGCGACGGCGGTCCCTATGTGGATACCCAAGGCGCCGATTATGCCGACAATCCCTTGCGTTTCGGCCTGCTGTCGTGGGTGGCGGCGCGGCTGTGCATGGCCGATTCTCCGGTCAAGTGGCGGCCGCAGGTGCTGCATTGCCATGATTGGCAGACCGGTCTGGCCCCAGCCTATCTGCGGGCATGGCAGCCGGAAAAGCCGCCCGCCACGGTGTTCACCATCCACAACATCGCCTATCAGGGGCAGTTCCCGGCCGAGTGGCTGCCGCGCCTGGGCCTGCCTTGGGAGATGTTCACCCCCGATGGGCTGGAATATTGGGGCGATCTGTCGTTCCTGAAGGCTGGCTTGGTCTATGCCGACAAACTGACCACGGTCAGCCCGCGCTATGCCCGTGAAATCCAGACTCCCGGCTTCGGCTGTGGCCTGGACGGGGTGTTGATGGGACGGGCCGGCGATCTGACCGGCATCTTGAACGGGGCCGATTACGGCGTCTGGAACCCGGCCACCGACAGCCATCTGGTCCAGACCTATCCGCCCCGCGACCACCGCACCGGCAAGACGGTCAACAAGGCGGCGCTGCAACAGGCGCTGGGGTTGGACAAGGATGATCTGGCGCCGCTTCTGGTCATCGTCAGCCGGCTGACCGACCAGAAGGGCATGGACATGGTGCTGTCGACCCTGCCGGCCATCTTACGCCAAGGGGCGCAGCTGGCGGTGTTGGGGGCCGGTGACCGGTCGTTGGAGCAGGGTTTCCAGTCGGCCGCCGCCGGCTCACCCAAGCGCATGAGCGTCACCATCGGTTATTCCGAGGAACTGGCCCACCGCCTGCTCGCCGCCGGCGATATTCTGGTGATGCCATCGCGGTTCGAGCCCTGCGGCCTGACCCAGTTCTATGCCATGCGCTATGGCACGGTGCCGCTGGTTCATGCGACCGGCGGTCTGGCCGACACGGTGATGGATTGCAGTTATGACGGTCTGGTCACCGGCACCGGCACCGGCTTCGTTTTCGAACACGCCAATGCCGGTGCCTTCCAATGGTGCGTCGAGCGGGCCATCACCGCTTTCCACAGCCCGGATCAATGGGGCCGTATCCAGGCCGCCGGTATCGCCCAGGATTTCGGCTGGGATCGTTCCGCCGCCCGCTATGGCGCTCTTTATGCCGACATGGTGGACGCATGAGCCTGTCGCTGATCGCCGATATGGGCGGCACCAATGTGCGTTTCGCCCTGGTCGATGAGGCCGGATTCATCGGTCCCGACATGGTCATGCAATGTGCCGATTTCGCCGGTCCCGACGACGCGGCGCGGGCTTTTCTGGCGGCGCGCGACGGCGCCCGGCCCGAGCGCGGCGCCTTCGCCGTGGCTTCGCCCATCACCGGCGACATGGTCGAGATGACTAATTCCGCCTGGCGCTTTTCCGTCCACCACGTGCAGCGGCAATTGGGGTTGTCGTCCTTGCGGGTGGTCAACGACTTTACCGCCACGGCGCTGTCGGTGCCCCATCTGGGGCCGTCCCATCTGCTGAAGCTGGGCGGGGCCGAGCCGGTGGCCGGTGCTCCCATCGCCGTGCTGGGGCCGGGCACCGGCCTGGGGGTGTCGGGACTGGTGATGGGCGGCGACGGGCGCTGGCAGGCCCTGGCCACCGAAGGCGGTCACGTCACCATGGCCGCCACCGACGATTTTGAGGCGGCGGTATTGGCGCAATTGCGCCGGCGTTTCGGCCATGTCTCGGCCGAGCGGGTGCTGTCGGGACCGGGATTGCTGAATTTATACGAGGCGGTGGCGGCGTTGCAGGGCAGTCCGGCGTCCTATTCCACCGCCGAGGCGGTTTCCAGCCATGGCCTGGACGGGTCGTGCCCGTTGTGCCGGCAGGCGCTGTCCCTGTTCTTCGTCATGTTGGGGAGTGTGGCCGGCAATCTGGCGCTGACCTTGGGCGCGCGCGGCGGCGTCTATGTGGCCGGTGGTATCTTGCCGCGCATGGCCCAGGCCTTTTTCGCGTCCGACTTCCGCCGCCGGTTCGAGGCCAAGGGGCGTTTCGCCGGCTATCTGTCGGCTGTGCCCACTTGGCTGGTCACCCACCCGGAACCGGCCTTCGCCGGCTTGGCGGCGCTTACTTCTGAAGGCTGACCGTTTTGGTAATGTGGGCCAGCTTTTCGGGGTGAACGAAGCCGTTGGCCGGGGAAAAGGCGACGGCCAGGGCGATGGCGGTGGCGTAAAGCGCGCCAAGGGCGATGGCTCGCAAGGCGGCTTCGCCGGAAGTAAGGGACATGGGGGGCATGGCTATCCGCTCAAAGGTATTAAACTTATACTGTCGTATATGATAAATGAGCTTTCCGGGTCAAGAGCTAAAGTTGCCTTGCCGCCACTTGTTTAGGACATGGCGCCCTTGCCTTAAGCATTGAGTTGCTGCGCACACGAGTAAGTCCTAGCATGGGGGTGGGGAAGGAACGGGGACGTTTTATGGGTTCTATTCGTAAGATCGAGGTAACCACCGGCGTTTGGTGGGTCGAGGTCGCCGCCGCTAATTTGCGGATATTGTGCGGCTGCCCGGCGGACGTGGTGAAGCACCTGATGAAGCGTGGCCTGATCGCCCCCGCGGAATGTGCCGGCATCGCCTATGAGACCGGCCCCAATGCCATCTTGCTGTCCGACGTCATGGTGCAGAACGGTACTTTCGCCAATCTGGGCGAATTTCCGGTGCTGCAGATGCTGTACCGCCAGGGCATGATCATCCCCGATCATCCGGGCAATACCGGGGAAAAGCCGCTGCTGATCGGCTCGGCCGAGCAGGTGCGCGCCCAGCTTCAATATATCTATCGCGGCAATTATGGACTGATCAGCGAGGACGAGCTGATCGAGGCGGGGGCTTCAGCGCAGCAGGCCAAGGATCTGATGCGGATGAAGCTGAAATTCGCTTTCGGCCGCATCCGTCATCCGCAGGAATTGCTGGACATCCTGACGGTGGACGCCGAACCGGTGGCTATTCGCGGCGGTGTCACCATCCGTCGGGTGCGCCTCAATACCTTCGAGATTTGTTACGGCGGCGATTGCGTCACCGTCGATTTGACCCTGCCGCCGTTCGAGACCTATGAATGCCCTTATCCCCTGGGCTTCTACAACATGCAGCGGGAATACTTTTCCGTCGTCCATTCGGGCGAGGGTGACGGCTGGGACATCAACCGTCCGAGCATGAGCTCGATCCTGATGTTCCAGGGGCGGGTCTATCTGATCGATGCCGGCCCCAACATTCTGTTCACCCTGGATGCGCTGGGCATCGGCGTCAACGAGATCGACGGCATCTTCCATACCCATTCGCACGATGATCATTTTTCCGGCCTGACCACGCTGATCCGCGCCGATCACCGCATCAAGTATTTCGCCACGCCGCTGGTGCGCGCCTCGGTGTCGCGCAAGATGGCGGCGCTTCTGTCCATCGAGCCGTCGGCCTTTGCCGATTACTTCGAGTGCCACGATCTGGTGGAAGGCGAATGGAACGAGGTCGATGGCCTGGAGGTGCGACCGTTGTTTTCACCCCATCCGGTGGAAACCACCATGTTCATGTTCCGCGCGCCCTGGGAGGACGGTTACCGCACCTATGCCCATTGGGCCGATGTCTGCCGCCTTGAGGTGCTGCGCAGCTTCGTTACCGACGATGCCGACGCGCCGGGTATCTCCCAGGCCATGTACCTGAACGTGACCGCCGCCTATGCGCTGCCCGCCAACGTCAAGAAGGTGGATGTGGGCGGCGGCATGATCCATGGCGACGCCTATGATTTCCGCGATGACCGTTCGGGCAAGGTGATTCTGGCCCATACGTCGGGTCGCAACACGGTGGCGCAAAAGGCCATCGGCTCGACCGCGTCGTTCGGCAATGTCGACGTGCTGATCCCGTCCAACCACGATTTCATCTGGCGTTCGGCCTATGAATTGCTGTTGGCCTATTTCCCCGAAATCCGCCACCACCAATTGCGGGTCTTGCTCAACAATCCAGTCGAGACCTTCAATCCCGGCACCATTTTGGTCAAGGAGCGGCGCCCGGCGGATTTCATCTACCTGCTGCTGTCGGGCAGTGTCGAATCGCTGCATATCGATGGCGGTGCCCGTTCGGTGCTGTCGGCGGGGGCCATGATCGGCGAGTTGTTCGCCTTGTTTGATGCCCCGGTCACCGAAACCTATCGGGCCATCGGCTTCGTCAAGGCGTTGCGCATTCCGGCATCGCTTTATCAGGATTTCGTCCGCCGCAACGATCTGTCGGCGGCCATCACCCGTATTTTCGAGAACCGCCAGTTCCTGCAACGCACCTGGCTGTTCGGCGAGGTGGTGTCCACCCGTACCTTGAACCGGCTGGCCAAGGAAATGACCCTGAGCCGCATCTCCATGGGCGAAACCATCGATATCGGCCCCGAATCGGTGGCTCTGGTGATTTCCGGCCAAGTGGGGCGCTATCTGGGCGAGCAGCAGGTGGAAATCTTGCGCTCGGGCGATTTCTTCGGCGAGGAATTGTCCATTTTCTGGACGCCGTCCATGTTCCGGCTGAAGGCGCTGACGGCGACCGAGGTGTTCTTGGTTCCCGCCGGTCTGCTGGCCGGCATCCCCTCGGTGCGGTGGAAGCTGTTCGAGGCCTCGGGCCGGCGCATGACCTCGATCTTCGAGGGCGACCACAGCGGCAATGGCGGGCTGCTGCACTGGCGCGAGGAATACCGCGTCGATGTGCTGCGTCTGGACACCCAGCACCGGCGGATGTTCGAACAGGCCAATTCCATTCTGGAAGCCATCCAGGCCGGTCAGGGTGTGGATGATATCCTGTCGCTGCTGGATTCCATGAACGAATACGCCCACTACCATTTCGGCGAGGAAGAGGCGCTGATGGTCCGCCACGCCTATCCGCAGGCCGAAGCCCACCGCGAACACCACGCCCAATTGTCGCAGCAATTGCTGGACATGCGTCAGATCTTCAAGGATGCCAGCGACATCACCCAGGTGGATTTCCTGTCCTTCCTGCAAACCTGGCTGGTCGGGCACATCACCGGCGAGGACCGGCTTTATACCGAATTCCTCAACGGCAAGGGCGTGTATTAAGCCACCGCCCCGCCGCCTGTCCGGCGGCGTGTCCGGTGGCGAAACAGGCGGTCAGCAGATAGCCGCCGGTGGGGGCTTCCCAATCCAGCATTTCGCCCGCCGCGAAAATGCCGGGGCGTGAGACCAGCATCAGATTTTCATCCACCGCGTCGAAGCGCAATCCGCCCGCCGTGCTGATGGCCTCGGCCAGCGGGCGGGGCGATTTCAGCACCAGTGGCACGGCCTTCAAGCTGGCGGCATCGGTCAGGCTTGCCGGCGGCAGGCCTTCCCGCGCCAATCCAGCGGCGACGCCCTTGAGCCCGGCCTGACGTTCCAGGTGATTGGCCAGCGAGCGGCTACCTTGCGGGCGGGCCAGGGCAGCGGCCAGTTTCTCGGTGCTCCAATCCGGTTTCAAATCCAGGCGCAACACCGCTTGGCCGTGGTTTTCGATGGCATCGCGCAAGGGGGCTGACAGGGCATAGACGGCGCTGCCTTCGATGCCGGTGTCGGTGATGACGAATTCGCCCTTCAGCTTTCTGTCGCCGAATTCCAGCCCCACCGCCTTGACCGGGGCGCCGGCGAAACGCTGGCGGAAATGTGGGCTCCACTCCACGTCGAAGCCGCAATTGGCCGGGCGGAACGGGGCTAGGGGCAAGTCGGCCAAGATTGCGGTCCAGGTGCCGTCGCTGCCCAGGCGGGGCCAGGAGGCGCCGCCCACGGCCAGGATGGCGGCACGGGCGGTGACGCGGATTTCTCCCGCCGGGGTGAGGAAACGATGGGCGCCGGTTTCGTCCCAGCCCTGCCAACGATGGCGGGTGAACAAGCGCACCCCCAAGCCGCCCAAACGCCTTAGCCAGGCGCGCAGCAACGGCGCCGCCTTGAAATCGGTGGGGAACACCCGGCCCGACGAGCCGACAAAGGTTTCCACCCCCAAGCTGGCGGCCCAGTCGCGCAGGTGTTGCGGGCCGAAGGTGCGCAGATTGGGGGCCAACACGGCGGCACGGTCGCCGAAGCGGCCTAGAAAAGCGTCGAAGGGTTCGGAATGGGTCAGGTTCAGCCCGCCGATACCGGCGCGCAGGAATTTGCGGGCCGGGCTGGGCATGGCATCGAACACGGCCACCCGCCGCCCACTTTGGCCCAGGACTTCCGCCGCCATCAATCCGGCCGGGCCGGCGCCGATGATCACCACGTCGTATTGCATGATGCTTTCATACGATTGATTGGGCTGGGCTGTCACCTGCTCTTGCCCTTTTCCTCGGCTTGCGCCACTTTCTGTGCATGAGCCTGATGGAAGAAATTTACGGCACCCTCGTCGAGCGCAAGACCATGGCCGTGTGGTTCTTGGGGCAAAACGGCTGGGCCATCCGATCCCCCGCCGGCAAGGTGGTGATCGTCGATCCCTACCTGTCGGATTCGTGCAATCCGTCGCGGCGCGGCCTTGATCTGGCGCGGCAGGTGCCCATCCCCATTTTGCCCCAGGATCTGCGCGCCGACATGCTGGTGTGCACCCATTCGCACAAGGACCATGCCGACCCGGAAACCCTGTGCCTCGCCTGTCAGGCCGGGCGCATCGGCGGCTTTCTCGGTCCGGCGCAAACCCAGGCGCTGTTCGCCGACGCCGGCGCACCGCCCGAGGATTGCCTGCTGACCTGGCCGGGCGACGTGGTGGAGTTGGACGACATCCGTCTGCACGGCACCTTCGCCCTGCCCACCGATACCAGCGACCAGACCCATATGGGTTTTGTCGTCGAGGTGGATGACGGGCCGAAATTCTGGATCACCGGCGATACCGCCTGGTGCGATCTGCTGGCCGAATCGGGCGGACAGCACCAGCTTGACGCCATGGCCGTGTGCATCAACGGCGGCTATGCCAATCTGTCCCATTGGCAGGCGGCGGAACTGGCCATGCGCGTCAATCCGCGTCTGGCCATCCCGTGCCACTGGGACATGTTCGCCGACAATTCCTGCGACCCGCGCATGTTTGCCGCCAGCCTGACCGTCAAGGGCATCGGCGAGAAGTATTGTCTGGCCGAGCATGGCAAGAAGCTGGTGATCGGCACCGAGTGATTACGGCAGCGCCCGCCCGTCGTCGCGCAGCCACACATACAGCGCCGGGATGACCAGCAAGGTCAGCGCCGTCGATGACAGCAAGCCGAATACCAGCGAGATGGCCAGCCCCTGGAAGATGGGGTCAGCCAGGATGAAGGCGGCGCCGATCATGGCCGCCGCAGCGGTCAGCGCGATGGGCTTGAAGCGGGTCGCGCCCGAATCCAGCACGGCTTGACGGATGCTTGCCCCTTCACCCAACCGGTGGCGGATGAAATCCACCAGCAAGATGGAATTGCGGACGATGATGCCGGCCAGGGCGATGAAGCCGATCATGGAGGTGGCGGTGAACGGCGCCCCGAACAGCATGTGGCCGATGACGATGCCGATCAGGGTCAGGGGCACCGGCACCAGGATGACCAAAGGCAGGCGGAAGCTGCCGAACTGGGCCACCACCAGCAGATAGATGCCGATGATGGCAACGCCGAAGGCAGCGCCCATGTCGCGGAAGGTGACATAGGTGATTTCCCATTCGCCGTCCCACAAAAGCGTGGTCTTGCTCTCGTCCAGGGGCTGGCCATGATACTTGACCTGGACGTTGGCGGGCAGATGGTCTTCCACCGCGAACATGCCGTAGATGGGGGCTTCGTAGCGTCCGGCCAGCTCGGCCTGGACCATCTCGGCGTAGCGACCGTCACGGCGGAAAATGGGCGGACTGGCCGGTTCGTAGCTCACCTCGACCACGTCGCCCAGTTCGACCACGCCGCGACGCGACGGCACCGGGGTGGTGGCCAGCAATTCGCCCGGATGCTGGTCGGACTTGGCCAGGGCGATGACGATTTCCTTGGGATTGGCACCCTGGCCGCGATGGGAATAGCCGACGCGCACGCCGCCCATCAGGGCTTGGATGGTGTCGTAGACCGCCTGTTGCTCGACGCCATGGAATTCCAGCCGCTCTTGGTCGATGGAGACCCGCAGGCGCTGCCACGGATGGGCCAGGGTATCGTCGATGTCGACGATGAAATCCACCTGCTCGAAGGCCTTGCGCACCTCTTTCGCGGCGGCGCGGCGGCTGTCGGCGTCGGGGCCGTAGATTTCCGCCAGAAGCGTGGACAGCACCGGCGGGCCGGGCGGCACCTCGACCACCTTGAGAGCGGTGCCCGCCGGTTTGACCAGATCGGCCAGACGCTGGCGCACATCCAAGGCGATATCGTGACTGGCGCGGCTGCGGTCGTGACGCGATTGCAGGTTCAGTTGCAGATCGCCCATTTCCGGGCTGGTGCGCAGATAGGAATGACGGACCAGACCGTTGAAGTTGAATGGCGCGGCGATGCCGGCATGGGCCTGGATGCTGGTCAGCTCGGGCAGGCCGGCCAGTTTGTTTGCTGCGGCCATCAGCACCCGCTCGGTGTCTTCCAGGGTCGAGCCTTCCGGCAGATCGACCACCACCTGCACCTCGGATTTGTTGTCGAAGGGCAGCAGCTTCACCGTCACCGCCTTGAAGCCGAACATGGTCATGGACAACAGCGTGGCGATACTCACCCCGAGCAGCAGCTTTTTCGACCGCGACCGCCCTTGCAGCAACGGGGTGGCGAGGCGGCGATAGAATTCGCCCAGGCGGTCGGCGTGGCCGTGGCCGCCGCTATTCTTCGACCGCCCGGCCACCTTCAGCAACAGCCACGGCGTGATGATGATGGCGACGAAGAACGAGAACATCATGGCCGACGACGCGTTGGCCGGGATCGGGCTCATGTAAGGCCCCATCAGTCCCGACACGAACATCATCGGCAGCAGGGCGGCGATGATGGTAAGGGTGGCGACGATGGTCGGGTTGCCCACTTCGGCCACCGCCTGCACTGCCACCTCGGCACGGTCGCCCTTGGGGTCCAGGCCCCAGCGGCGCACGATGTTTTCGACGACGACGATGGCGTCGTCGACCAGAATGCCGATGGAAAAGATCAGGGCGAACAGGCTGACGCGGTTGATGGTGTAGCCCAGCAGATGGCTGGCGAACAGGGTCAGCAGGATGGTGGTGGGCACCACCAGGGCGACCACCACGCCTTCGCGCCAGCCCAAGGCCCAGGTGATCAGGGCGACGATGGACAAGGTGGCCAAGGCCAGATGGAACAGCAATTCATCGGCCTTGTCCGACGCCGTCTCGCCATAATTACGGGTGATGGTGACATCGACGGAATCGGGGATCAGCCGCCCGCGCACCTGTTCCAGCCGGGCCAGGGTCTCTTCCGCCACGGTGACAGCGTTGGCGCCGGCCCGCTTGGCGATGGCCAGGCTGACACTGGGCAGCGCTTGGCCGTCGGCGATGTGCCATTCCCGCGCCTGGGGCTTTTCGCCGTCCACCACCACCTGGGCCACGTCCTTGACATAGACCGGGCGACCGTCATGGGCTAACAGCAGCAGATTGCCGATATCGGGGATGCTGTTGAGGGTCTGGCCGGCGACCACCGGCAGATGCTGGCCGGCCTGCTGCACATGGCCGACCATGAACGAGCGGTTGGCGTTCTCGATCTTGGTGACCAATTGATTGAGGGTGATGCCGTACAGCGCCAGGGCCTCGGGGTCGGGTTCCACCCGCACCTGATCGCGGCGCCCGCCGACCATATAGCTTTGGCCGACATCATCGACCTTGACCAGTTCGTGCTGCAACTCCTCCGCCAGATTATAAAGGGCGTTGTCGTTCCAGCGCTCGGCCTGGGCCGGCTTGGCGGCGATGGTCAGCACCAGGATGGCGACGTCGTTGATGCCGCGTCCGACGATCAACGGTTCGGCCATGCCGTGGGGCAGGGCGCGCAGATTGGCGCGCACCTGCTCATGCACCCGCAAGATGGCGGCATCTTCCGAGGTGCCGACCTGGAAGCGGGCGGTGACCACCACCTGATCGTCGCCGGTCTGGGAATAGACGTGCTCGACCGCGTCGATGCCCTTGACGATGTCTTCCAACGGCTTGGTCACCAGCTCGGCGGCGTCCACCGCCTTCAGGCCGTTGGCGGCGACCATGATGTCGACCATGGGCACGCTGATCTGCGGCTCTTCCTCGCGCGGCAGCGCCGACAGGGCGATGAAGCCCACCGCCAGCGAGGCCAGCAGCAGCAACGGCGTCAGCGGCGAGTGGATGAAGTGCTTGGCGATGGCGCCCGAGAGACCCAGCTTCATGGCGCTCACCACGTCACCACGTCGCCATCGCGCAGGCCCGACAGCACCTCGACGCTGTCATCCTCGGCGTGGCCCAATTGCACCACCACCGCGCCCACATCCTTGACGGTGACGAAATCCAGACCGAAGCGGCGGCTGATGGCGGCACGCGGCACCACCAGGGCCGGGCGGCTGCCGGTGGAGACATGAACCGGTACTCGCTCGCCGACGAAGAAATCACCCAAGCCTTCCACCGCCACGTCGGCCATCACCCGGCCATCCTCGATACGCGGATAGACCTGACGGACGCTGCCCAGGCGTGCTGGCGTGGTGCTGGCGGCCAGCGAGCGCGGCCCCACCTGCACCTTGTCGCCCACCTTGATGAAGCGGGCATGGCGTTCCGGCAGGGCCATGCGCAGGATGTAATTCTCGGCGGCGATGGTGGCGATGGTCTCGCCGGCCATGACCACACTGCCTTGGGTCACATGCACCTTCAGCACCCGGCCCGAGGCCGGGGCCAGCACCGCGCCTTCACCGGAGCGTTCGGCGCTGACCTGCTTTTCCGCCCGCAGCGCGGCGATGGTGCGCGCCGCCACGTCCAGGCGGGTGCGGGCATTGTCGACCCGGGCCTGGGTGGCCGCGCCCTTGGCCAGCAGATCACCCGAGCGGCGGAATTCGATTTCGGCCAGATCGCGCTCGGCTTCGGCCCCTTTCAGCCGGGCGTCGATGCCGGCGGTGGCTAAAGCCAGCTTGGGGTCGCCGATGGTGGCGATGCGGGCACCGGCCTCGACCTGGGCGCCTTCGTCCACCAGCAGGCCGGAAACGGTGCCGGTGATGCGGGCGCGGGCCAGCACCTCGTCGACGCTTTCCACCGTGGCGAACACCGCCTTCAGATCCTCCATCTGCCCGGTCTTCACCGTCATTTCCCCGGCCAAAGCGGGCAGGGCGGCGGCAAGGACAAAGGCGAAAACGGGCAGGGCGGATTTCAGCATGGATCGGGGCTCCGGTGGCAACACCCTTGACGTATATATTAGATTCAACTAATTAACAAGGGCCGGAGCTATGGCTCCACCCCATTTCAAGGAAGACCTGCCATGTCCATCGATCGCGTCGTTTTCGCCTTTGCCGGTTTCGTCATCCTGGCCAGCCTGGCTTTGTCGCAGGTGCATTCGGTCTATTGGCTGCTGATGACCGCCTTTGTCGGCCTCAACATGTTCCAGGCGGCCTTCACCGGCTTTTGCCCGCTGGCCATGATCCTGAAGAAGCTGGGCGTGCAGCCCGGCTGCGCCTTCAACTGACCGGAAAAGCGGCCTTGGTCAGCCCAAGGCCGCTTTCAGCTCGCGCCAGCCCGAGCTGTCGGCGGTGCCGCTGCTTCTGACTTTGGCGGCGGCTTCCTCGATCTTGGCGATGCGTTCCAGCGTGCCCGGATGGGTGGAAAACAGCGAGGTGGTTTCCGTCGTCGCTTCCGGGTACAGCCGGTCCAGGGTGTGGAAGAAATCGTCGGCCTTGTCCGGGTCGTAACCGGTGCGGGCGAAAATCTTCAAGATATGGGCGTCGGCGGCGAATTCGTTGTCGCGGGAATAGCCCGACAGGACCAGCGAATAAAGCGGCCCTTCCAGCGCCGTCAGCACTTGGGCGCCGATGGCCCCGGCCCCGCCCATCCAGGCGACCAGGGCTTCCTTGCCGATGGCGCCGGCGCTTTGCAGCAGGGTCTGGTTGCGAATCTGCGACAGGCCGTGGCCCAGATCGGCATGACCGATCTCATGGGCGATGACCGAGGCCAACTCATCCGGTGTCCGGCATTGTTTGACCAGGGCGCTGTTGATGGCCATCTTGCCGCCGGGCAAGGCCCAGGCGTTGACCTGATCATTTTTCACCAGCGACACTTCCCAGGCCAGGCCTTGGCGGTCGGCGGCATCCATCAGCGGCTGGGCGAAGCGGCGCAGCGCTTCTTGCGCATTGCGGTCGGGGTACAGGCCGCCCGATTTCTTCAGGTAGTCCTGATAATAGGTTTCCCCCATCTTGATCTCGTCGGCCTCGCCCGAGGTATAGGCGCTGACCACGCTGGCGGCGCCTTGGACCAGATTGCCCAGGCTGAACTGGGCATAGGCGGGGGCGGCGATGGCGCTGGCGGCCAAACCGGCCAGGACGGAACGGCGTTGCATGGGATGAGCCTTTAACCTTTTTTCATTGAGTGATGGGCGATAGTGAACCAGATGCCGCGTCGCGTCCACCGCATCGGCGCTGTCATCCTTGTGCCATTTTACCGTGACACGGCGTCACAAACTGATTCACACCACTACACCTAAGGTCTTTGGCTTTGGGTATATTCGTATCAGATGATGCAGCAATCGGTCAGGGTCCAATGTCCTTCGCTCACGAACATCACGACAGCCAATGCTACCCGCCGCGGGTCGAGCTGGCCGCCGCGCATGTGGATCGTGGCGAATGGGCATGCGGTCTGGCCATCGCCAACGGCCTGATCAAATGCGCATCGGCCGGCGGCTGCCCGCGCCAGGGCGATTGCAGCCATGCCGCCCAGCGCATGATGACCGTCATCAAGACCATGCTGAACGGCTGATCGCGGCGCTTTACTGACCCGTCAAAAAGTCCTCAGCTTGGCTCGGTGTATTTTTTTCCGCTGATTTAAATGGGGAAAAGTACACCGAGGCAAAGCCGAGGGACTTTTTCACGGGCAAAGCTTTAATCCCGGTTCAGATGATGGAAGATCTTCAGGTCTTCCTCGACGATGTGGCGGTACAGCCAGATATTGAGGAAATGTTCGACATCGGCGGCGCTGCGCTCGTTGCTGCCCATGGCCACTTCCTCGCGGAATTCGCTGATTTCCTCCAGCAAGGCGCGGTGCAGGCGTTCATGCACCGCCCAGGTGGGCAGGTGGATGTTGCGCATCACCCGTTCCTCGTGAGCGAAATGGTCCGAGACCATTTCAATCAGCACATCCAACCCGGCCAGCAACTGGCGACGATCCAGCCCGCCATGGACGGCGGCGAAGAATTTTTCCACCTGCGCAATCAAGTCCTGATGCTGCTGATCGATGGAGTTGACGTCGGTGCTCAGGCTTTCTTTCCACGTCATCAGCAACATTCCCCAATGTTTGAAATGCTTTTAAATTGAAGCGGTGATGATTTGCAATGCTTTCCTGAGCAGGCGCAAAACCCATGCCGCATAAGCCTGATTCGGGATATGATCGCCGCTCGCTTTTATGGAATTACCTGGGGGTGGCGATGAAATTTTTGAGGGTGTTGCTTGCCGCGTCGGTGTTTTCACTTGCCGCCCAGCCTGCCATGGCCGTCGACCCCATCCGTATCGGCTCGTTCCTGTCCACCACCGGGGTGATGTCGCCCATGGGCGACCCGGAAAAGAAGACGCTGGAAATGGAAGTGGCGCGGATCAACGCCCAAGGCGGCGTGCTGGGCCGCCCGCTGGAACTGGTGCTCTACGATGACGGTTCGGTACCGGAAAAAGCGGTGGTGGCGGCCAAGCGGCTGATCGAATCCGACCGGGTCGATGTGATCATCGGCGGTTCGGGTACGCCCACCAGTCTGACGGTGTTGCCCATGATGGAAAAGGCCGAGATGCCGTTTCTGTCCCTGGGCGGCGGTGTCGCCATCATCGAGCCGGTGCGCAAATGGACCTTCAAGGTGCCGCAAACCGACCGGTTGGCGACACAGAAGGTCTATGGCGACATGCAGCGGCGCGGCCTGTCCAAGATCGCCCTGTTGTCGGAAAATGTCGGCTTCGGCAAATCGGGCCGCACCCAGTGCCTGGAACTGGCCGCCAGCCATGGCATGGAAATCGTCGCCGACGAAACCTATGGTCCGCGTGATCCCGACGTCACCGTGCAACTGACCCGTATCCGCGCCACCCCCGGTGTGCAGGCATTGTTCGTGTTCGGCACCGGGCAGGGACCGGCGGTGGTCACCCGCAACATCCGCCAGCTTGATTTACAGATGCCGGTCTATCAATCGCACGGCGTGGCGTCGAAGGACTTCCTGCGGCTGGTGGGCAAGGCCGCCGACGGTATGCGGCTGCCGTCCTCGCCCCTGGCCATCGTCGACGTGCTGCCCGACAGTGACCGGCAAAAGCCGGTGCTGGCCGCCTTCAAACGCGATTTCGAGACCAGGACCGGCGATGAGGTCAGCATGATGGCCGGCCATTCCTGGGATGCGCTGTATCTGTATGTGGATGCGGTCAAGCGCGCCAATACCACCGACAAGGCCCGCGTCCGTGATGAAATCGAACGCACCCGGGGCTTTGTCGGCCAGGGCGGCATCTTCACCCTGTCGCCCAGCGATCACATGGGACTGACGCTGGATTCCTTGCACATGGTGGAAATCCAGGGCGGCGACTGGAAGTTGGTGGAATAATTAATAAGCGCGGTCGATGCAGAAGTCGATGACGTCGATCATCGCCTGTTTGACCGGGCTGTCGGGGAACAGGGCCAGAGCGTCGCGGGCGACTTCGCCGTAATGGCGGGCGCGGGCGATGGTGTCGGCCAGGGCGCCGTGCTTTTCCATCAAGGCGATGGCCTGTTCCAGGTCGCCGTCTTGCTGTTCCAGCCGCTCCACCGTGCGGCGCCAGAATTCGCGCTGCTCGTCGTTGCCGCGGCGGAAGGCCAGGATGATCGGCAAGGTGATCTTGCCTTCGCGGAAATCGTCGCCCACGGTCTTGCCCAGGACCGCCTGCTTGGCCGAATAATCCAGCACGTCGTCGATCAGCTGGAAGGCGATACCCAAATTCAGGCCATAGCTGTCGAGAGCGTCTTCCTCGGCCTTGGGGCGGTCGGCGACGATGGCGCCGATGCGGCAGGCGGCGGCGAACAGGGCGGCGGTCTTCGAACGGATGACTTCCAGATAGGAATCTTCGCTGGTGTCGGTGTCGTTGGCGGTGATCAGCTGTAACACCTCGCCCTCGGCGATGACCGAGGAGGCGCGCGACAAAATGGCCAGTACCGGCAGCGAGCCGTCTTCCACCATCAGTTCGAACGAGCGGGAAAACAGGAAATCGCCGACCAGCACGCTGGGCTTGTTGCCGAACAGGGCATTGGCCGAGGCCTGACCGCGGCGCAATTCCGATTCGTCGACCACGTCGTCGTGCAAAAGCGTGGCGGTATGGATGAATTCGACACAGGCCGCCAGCTTGACGTGACGCTCGCCGCTATGGCCGGCCAGCTTGGCCGAGGCCAGGGTCAGCACCGGGCGCAAGCGCTTGCCGCCGGCGGCGATGATGTGCCCGGCCAGTTGCGGGATCAGTTCAACCGGGCTGTGCATGCGGTCGATAATGGTGCGGTTGACCTTTTCCAGGTCGTCCTTGACCAGGGACACCAAGGTGTCAAAGCTCTTGGCCTTCTTCGCCCGTTCTTCTTCCAAGCTCACCACGACTGCCACTCGACCCACTCCTGAAATCATCTGTGTCCCTGCCGCAGCGAGAACATAGGCTTGCGGCGGAAAGTCGGTCAAGCTTACAAGCACGAATCACTCATGCAAAAGGATGCCTTTGATGCCGGCCCCGCCGCATATCCCCACCACGACCGACCAATTCCTGGGCGGCAGGCTGGTCTTGCGTCAGCCCATGGATGGCTATCGCGCCGGCTCTGACCCGGTGTTTTTAGCCGCTGCGGTCGATGCCCGGGCCGGTGAAAGGATCCTTGATCTGGGCTCGGGGGTGGGGACTGCCGGGCTGTGCCTGCTGGCCCGTGTCGACGCCATCCATGTCACCGGGCTGGAATTACAGCCGCAACTGGCGGATTTGGCCCACGCCAACGCGGCGGAAAATGGCTTGGATGGGCGCTACACCGTGGTCCAGGGTTGCCTGACCAGCCGTCCGGCGGCATTGCGTGGGGTCACCTTCGACCACGTCATCACCAATCCGCCCTGGTACGAGCCCGGCACCATCCGGGCGCCGCGCGCCGATTCCAAAGCTATCGGTCACCTGGAAGGCGAGGCCGATCTGGTCCAATGGCTGCGGGCGGCGGTCAAATACGTCAAGCCCAAGGGGCGTTTGTGGCTGATCCACCGGGCCGACCATCTGGGGCGTATCCTGTCGGGGTTGGAAGGGTTGAAAGTGGGAGAAATCCGCGTCGTTCCCATCTGGTCCAAACCGGGACGCGCCGCCACTCGGGTTGTGGTGACGGCGCGCAAGGATTCCAAGGCCCCGATGGAGCTGTTGCCCGGCCTGCTGGCGCACGGGGATGACGGGTCTTATACCCCCCAGGCCGAGGCCATCTTGCGGGATGGTCAGCCCTGGTGAGAGGTCGCCGTCGTCGCTAACGTACCACCACCTGATTGCTGGACCAGCGGCGGGCCAGCGGGCTGGGCTGGTTCAGCCATTCCTCGAAGCGGCGGCGCGCATCGGCCTCGGCCAGTTTGCGGTTGATGCGTCCCACATAGGTGACGTTCATGTCGGCGGGGCCGTCGACGGTGCGGCCATCCAGGGTGAAGGCGAAGCGGTGAGTGGATGACATGGCCATGGCGGGGGCTCCCTGCCTTTGTCAGTAGCTGCGCAGCAGGCCGACCAAGCGGCCCTGCACCTTGACCCGGTCGGGCGGGAAGATGCGGGTTTCATAGGCTTTGTTGGCCGGTTCCAGGGCAATGGAGGCCCCTTTGCGGCGCAGTCGCTTCAAAGTGGCTTCCTGGTCGTCGACCAGGGCGACGACGATGGTGCCGGCCTCGGCGGTATCGCAGGAGCGGATGATGACGGTATCGCCGTCCAGGATGCCGGCCTCGATCATGGAATCACCCTCGACCGTCAGCGCGTAATGGTCGCCGCCGGTCAGCAGGGCGGCGGGAACCTCGACGCTGTTGCTGTGGTCGCGCAGGGCTTCGATGGGGGTGCCGGCGGCGATCTTGCCGTAAAGCGGCAGCGACACCGCATCGGCCACGCCGGCAACCGGGGCGGCGCCGGCAAAGACGGTCTGGGTGAAATTGCCCTGGATCACCGTGGGCGAGAACTTGGCCGACGGTGCCGGCAACGGCTGGTCACCCAGGTTGTCCGGCAGCTTGACCACTTCCAGGGCGCGGGCGCGATGGGCGAGGCGACGGATGAAGCCGCGTTCCTCCAGCCCGGTGATCAGGCGGTGAATACCCGATTTCGACTTCAGGTCGAGGGCGTCCTTCATTTCATCGAAGGACGGCGAAATGCCGGTGGCGCGCAGGCGCTCGTCGATGAACATCAGCAATTCGTATTGCTTACGCGTCAGCATGGATGCATCCCCCCATCCGCCCGGATGAAACGGCGGCAAAATGGAACAAAGCCTAAACTTCGGCTTTTGTTCTATGCCTGTTCCGTTTTGTCGTCAAGGGCTTTGATGGGGGAATCACACCGCCTGATAGGTGCCCGATTTGCCGCCGGATTTGTGGAGCAGGCGGATATCGGTGATGCGCATGGACTTGTCCACCGCCTTGACCATGTCATAGACGGTCAAGGCCGCCACCGAGACGGCGGTCAGCGCCTCCATCTCGACGCCGGTCTGGCCGGTCAGCTTGCAGGTGGCCTGGATGTCCACGGCGTTGCGGGCGGGATCAAGCTGCAATTCCACCTTGACCGAGGACAGGGCCAACGGATGGCACAGCGGGATCAGATCGGGGGTGCGCTTGGCCCCCATGATGCCGGCCAGTTGCGCCACCGCCAGTACATCACCCTTCTTCACCCCACGCGCCTGGATCAGCGCCATGGTGTCCGCCGCCATCAGCACGCTGCCGGCGGCCACCGCCACCCGCTCGGTCGGCGCCTTGGCCGAGACATCGACCATGACGGCGTTGCCCAAGGGGTCAAAATGGGTGAGATCGGTCATGGTCAGACCTTGGCCCCGGCCAGCAGAATCTTGGTGGCCATTTCCACATCGGGGCGTTTCATCAGTGATTCACCGATCAGGAAACGCTTGGCCCCGGCGGCAATCATGCGTTTGATGTCGGCGGGGCTGTCGATGCCGCTTTCGCACACCAGTTGGCGGTCGGCGGGGATCAGGGGGGCCAGCCGTTCGGTGGTGCCCAGATCGGTCTTCATGATCTTGAGATCACGGTTGTTGACGCCGATCAGCTTCGATTTCAGCTTCAACGCCCGCGCCAACTCGGCTTCGTCGTGCACTTCGATCAGCACGTCCATGCCGTAACCCAGCGCGATATCTTCCATGCTCGACAATTCGTCGTCGGTCAGGGCCGAGACGATCAGCAAGATGCAATCGGCGCCGAGCGCGCGGGATTCGACGATCTGATAGGGATCGACGACGAAATCCTTGCGGATCACCGGCAAATCGACGGCGGAGCGGGCCTCGCCCAGATGGGCGTCGGTGCCCTGGAAGAACTTGTTGGTCAGCACCGACAGGCAGGCGGCGCCGGCGCGGGCATAGGCGCGGGCCAGTTGCGCCGGCTCGAAAGTGCTGCGGATCAGCCCGGCCGAGGGCGAAGCCTTCTTGATTTCGGCGATCAGGCCGATGCCGATTTCCTCCACCTTCTTGTCCAGCGCGGCGGCGAAGCCGCGCGGCGGCGCCTGGTCCTGGGCCCGGCGCAGCAATTCCTGGATCGGGCGCTGGCTTTTGTGCAGGGCCACTTCCTTGCGCTTGTCGTCGCAGATGCGGTCGAGGATGGTACCGGTGCTCATGTCAAATCTCGCGGTTGGTGATGGCGACCATGCGGTCGAGGGCAGCCTTGGCCGCGCCGTCATCGATGGATTTGGCCGCCAGGGTCACCCCTTCCTTGAGGTCGGCGGCCTTGCCGGCGACCACCAGGGCGGCGCCGGCATTGAACAAGACGATGTCGCGATAGGCGCCGGGCGCGCCCTCCAGCAACGCACGCAGGGCGGCGGCATTGAAGGCGGCGTCGCCGCCTTTCAGTTCGGACGCATGGGCCATGCGCAGACCGGCATCGCTGGGGCGTATCTCGAAGCTGTGGACCTTGCCGTCCTTCCATTCCGATACCAGCGACGGCGCGGTGATGGTCAGCTCATCCAGCCCGTCCAGGCCGTGCACGGTCCAGGCGCGCTCCACCCCCAGGCGGCCCAGAACCTCGGCCATGGGTTCGACCCATTGACTGGCGAACACGCCCAGGATCTGGAATTTGGCCTTGGCCGGATTGGCCAGCGGCCCCAGCAGGTTGAAGATGGTCCGCGTGCCCAGCTCGACCCGCGGCCCGGCCACGTGGCGCATGGCGTTGTGGTGCCGGGGCGCCATCAGGAAGCCGATATTGTTCTGCCACAGGCTTTCCGTCACCAGGGTCATGTCGGCATCGACCTTGATGCCCAAGGCGGCCAGCACGTCGGCGGAGCCCGATTTGGACGACAGCGCCCGGTTGCCGTGCTTGGCCACCGGCACGCCGGCGCCGGCGACGACGAAGGCGGCGGCGGTGGAAATGTTGTAGGTGCCCGATCCGTCACCGCCGGTGCCGCAGGTGTCGATGGCGCCCTCGGGGGCAGCGACGGCCAAGGCCTTGGCCCGCATGATGCGGGCGGCGCCGGTGATTTCCTCGACCGTCTCGCCGCGCACCCGCAGCGCCATCAGCAAGCCGCCGATCTGCGCCGGGGTGGCGTCGCCGGACATGATGACCTCGAACACTTCCTCGGCCTGATCCTCGGACATGGTGTGACCGGCGGCGACGCGGCCGATCACTTCCTTCATCAGCGACAGGCTGGCGGGGGCGGGGGCGGGGTTGTTCATCAGGCGGCGTTCCCTTTGGTGCGGCGGCACAGATCGACAAAATTTTGCAGCATGGCGTGACCATGCTCGGTCTCGATGCTTTCCGGGTGGAATTGTACGCCCCACACCGGCAGATCGTTGTGGGTCAGGCCCATGATCAGCCCGTCCTCGGTCCAGGCGGAGACGTGCAAGGTGTTGGGCAGGCTGGCGCGGTCGACCACCAGAGAATGATAACGGGTGGCCCGAAACGGCGAGGGCAGACCAGCGAAGCAGCCGGTACCGTCGTGGTGGATGGTGTCCACCTTGCCGTGCATGGGCTGCGGCGCGCGCACCACGTTGCCGCCGAAGGCCTGGCCCATGGCCTGCTCGCCCAGGCAGACGCCGAACAGCGGCACCTTGCCGGCGGCGGTGCGGATCAGGTCCAGGCAGATGCCGGCGCGGTCGGGGTCGCAGGGGCCGGGGGAAATGACGATGCCCTCGGGGTTCAGGGCCAAGGCCTCGGCGACGGAAAGCGCGTCGTTGCGCCGCACCTCGACCTGGGCGCCCAATTCACCCAAATAGTGCCAAAGGTTGTAGGTGAAGCTGTCGTAATTGTCGATCAGCAGGAACATGGCAGCAAATCGCCCCGGATGATGGATCAGGGGCGAAGAATGCAGGGGCGGCGCGCTCAGGTCAAGGATTGCCCTGGGATTACCCCGCCTCGACCTTGAAGGCGACGCGGAAGCCGCCCCAGTGCCGTCCCTTGACCCAGATGGGGGCCGAGGCTTCCTTCAGCAGCATGAATTTGCCGCCGCCCATGTCGCGGCGATAGGTCTGCAACAGGAACGGAAGCTGGTTGCGGGCGGACCGCAGGCCGGCACGGTCGGCGAAGAAACGGCGGTTGCGGCAATTGGCGTTGTTCCACACCGGGTCGGCGCCTTGCGGTTTGGAATATTGTTCCTGGTGGGTGGGCAGATAGCCGTTGCGGTCGACGGCGGCACAGATCAGCAAAAGCGGCGACAGCGCCAATTGCGCATCCTGGATCGGGCGCAAGGTGCGGTCGGCGAAATCGTTGAAGCGGGTCAGGAATTGCTCGGGATTGCTGCCGCTCACCTTGCGGTAATTTTCGTCGAACAGATCGGTAATGGCGATCTTGCCTTGATCCACCGCCTGTTCGAACAGGGCGGACAGGGCGGCGGCGGTGTTGCGCGCCGATTCGATGAAGACGCGGTTGGGGGTGTCATAGCCCTGGTCGCTGATGAAGCCCATCAACTCTTCCGAGCGTTGCAGCAAGGTGTTGATGCGCTCGTCCGCCGCCTTCAGATCGTTGCCGGTGGTTTCCAGGCTGACATTGAAGGTATCGACGTAATCCAGCACGTCCTCGCATTGTTCATGGCTGTCGGCGCTGGCCGCCGAGATGTCGGCCACCTTGGCCGCCACCGTGGTCAGCGCGTTGTCGAAACCCTCGACCGCGGTATTGATGACGCTGACACCTTGGTTGACATCGCCAGCGGTTTCCACCGTGGCGGCGCTGGCGCGCACCAACTCGTTGATGCTTTCCGACAACGAGGCGACGGCGCCATCGATGCCATTGGTCACGTCCGAGGTGCGCCGCGACAGGGTTTTCACCGCCGAGGCGACGACGGCGAAACCGCGCCCGGCTTCACCGGCGCGTTCGGCTTCGATGGTGGCGTTAAGCGCCAACAGGTTGGTCTTGCCGGCGATCACCTGAATGGATTGCGCCCGGTTGCCCACTTCCAGCAGCATGGCATCCAACTGCGACAACTGGCCTTGAATGGCGCGCACAGATTCGGCCAGGGCGGCGATGTCGCCCAGGGCGGCGCGCACCGTATCAAGCGATTGTCGCGAATTGTCGCCGGCTTCCATCGCCACCTGATTGGTGATCTGCCCGGCTTCGGCAATCTGGGAGATGACGCTGTCCAACTGGTGGGTGATGTCGCGGATATGGGCAAAGCCGTCGCGCTGCTGCACCACGAACTTGGACACGTCGTCGATGCTGCCGGCGATGTCGGCAACCTCGAGCACGAGCTTTTCGACGCGCGCCAGCACCTCGACGGCGAAGGTCTCCGGACTCATATAATCCTCCCTCTCATGCAGTTCGGAGATTCTTGCCGGACTCCGTTGGCGCGCAGTTTGTCAGCTTAAAACGGTATTAAAAAGCCGATTTTTGGTATTAGCCCTTGACCTTCCAGTCACTGGAGGGTCGAAACTGACCTGGATGGTAAATGAAAGGTCTTGGCGTCATGGCTGCCCAAAGCGCGGAATCCCTGGTTTCAACCCTGGCCCTGCCAGTGCGCGGAATGACCTGCGCCGCCTGCTCGACCCGGCTGGAAAAAGTGCTGAACCGCCTGGATGGGGTGGCGGGCGCCACCGTGTCCTTGGCTTCGGAACAGGCGGATATCCGCTTTGATGCCAGCCGAACCAATCCGGCGACTTTGGCCGAAGCGATCGGCAAGGCCGGCTTTTCCGTCCCCGACGATACGCTGGAACTGACCATCGGCGGCATGACCTGCGCCGCTTGCTCGACCCGACTGGAGAAGGTCTTGGGCAAGGTGGCCGGGATCACTGCCGCCAGCGTCAATCTGGCGACCGAACGGGCGCGGCTAACCTTTGCCGCCGGCACGGTGGCGGTGGCCGACGTGGTACTGGCGGTGGAGAAAGCCGGCTTCACCGCCCAGGTGGTGGTCGACGGCGACAGCCAGATGGACAAGGAAGAGGCCGCCCATGCGGCAGACCTGCGCCGTCAGGGCCGCCTGCTGGCGCTGTCCGCCCTTCTTACCCTGCCGCTGGTCGCCGGCATGGTCGCTCATCTCGCCGGTTGGAGTTGGACCCTTTCCGGCTGGTGGCAATTGGTTTTGTCGGCCCCGGTACAGTTTTGGATCGGCTGGCGCTTTTATGTGGGTGCCTGGACCAGCTTGAAGGGCGGCAGCGGCAACATGGATGTGCTGGTGGCTTTGGGCACCAGTGCCGCCTGGGGCGTTTCCGCCGTTGCGGTGGCGCAGGGCCATGGCGATCACGCCGATCTGTACTTTGAAGGCGCCGCCGTGGTCATCACCTTGGTGCTGTTGGGCAAGCTGCTGGAAACCCGAGCCAAGCGCTCGGCGGCCGGGGCTATCCGGGCGCTGATGCGCTTGCGCCCGGAAACAGCCCGGGTGGAACGCGACGGCAGGCTGGTGGAAATCCCCGCCGATTCGGTCCATCCCGGCGACGTGGTGCAAATCCGTCCGGGCGAGCGGGTGCCGGTGGATGGTGTGGTGGTCGAGGGCATCTCGCAGATGGACGAGGCGCTGATCACCGGTGAAAGCCTGCCGGTGGCCAAGGAGGCGGGGGCGCCAGTGGTGGCCGGGGCCATCAACGGCGACGGCTTGTTGCGGGTGCGCGCCACCCGGGTGGGCAGCGAAAGCACTATTTCCCGCATCATCCGCATGGTGCAAGGCGCGCAGGCGGCCAAGGCGCCCATCCAGAAACTGGTGGATCGCATCTCGGCGGTGTTCGTTCCCGTGGTGGTGGCCATCGCCGCAGCCGCTTTTCTGCTCTGGTGGTTGGTGGTGGGCGATGTGGGCCAAGCCTTCGTCGCCGCCGTGTCGGTGCTGGTCATCGCCTGTCCCTGCGCCTTGGGGCTGGCGACGCCGACGGCGATCATGGTCGGTACCGGCATGGCCGCCCGCCACGGTATCCTGATCAAGGATGCCGAGGCGCTGGAACTGGCCCATTTCGTCGATGTGGTGGTGTTCGACAAGACCGGCACCCTGACCCTGGGCAAGCCGGCGGTGGTGGCGATGCAGGGTGATCCGGCGTTGCTGCGTCTGGCCGCCTCTGCCCAACAAGGCAGCGAGCATCCGCTGGCCGGGGCGGTGCTGGCCCATGCCGCCGGCCTGGACTTGGGCAAACCGGAGAACTTCAAGGCCTTGCCCGGTCGCGGTATCGAGGCCGAAATCGAGGGCCATGTCGTGCTGGTCGGCTCGCCCCGGCTGATGGCCGAACGCGGGCTGGATCTGGCCGCTTGGGCCGACGCGGCGCGGGCCGAGGAAGATCTGGGCCGCACCGTGGTGTGGGCGGCAGCGGACGGTCAGGTGCTGGGCTTCATCGCCCTGGCCGACCCGGTCAAGGACAGCGCCGCCGAAGCCATCGCCGGGCTGAAGGCCTTGGGTGTGCGCTCGGTGATGCTGACCGGCGACAATGCCCGTGCGGCGGCAACGGTGGCCGCCAGCCTGGGGCTCGACCGCTTCATCGCCGAAGTCCTGCCCGAGGACAAGGAAGCGCAAATCCAGGCCTTGAAGGCGGAAGGCCATGTGGTCGCCATGGTCGGCGACGGCGTCAACGATGCGCCCGCTCTGGCCGCCGCCCATGTGGGCATCGCCATGGGCACCGGCACCGACGTGGCCATGCAGGCGGCGGGGATCACCCTGGTCAAGGGCGATCCGGCCCTGCTGCCCGCCGCCTTGTCCATTTCGCGGGCGACGCGGGCCAAGATTCGGCAAAATCTGTTCTGGGCGTTTTTCTATAACGTGGTGGCCATTCCGCTGGCGGCGCTGGCCTTGCTGACCCCGGTCATCGCCGGGGCGGCCATGGCTTTTTCCAGCGTGTCGGTGGTCTCCAATTCGTTGTTGCTGCGGCGCTGGAGGGGATGATGAATATCGGGCAAGCGGCCAAGCATTCCGGCATCGCCGCCAAGACCATCCGTTATTACGAGGAGATCGGGCTGATCCCGCCGGCGGGGCGCACCGCATCGGGCTATCGTGATTATGGCGAAGCCGAGGTGGAGACGCTCAAATTCATCCACAAGGCGCGGTCCTTGGGCTTTTCCGTCCATGATGTCGGCGATCTGCTGACCCTGTGGCGCGACCGGGCGCGGGCCAGCGCCGATGTGCGCCGCATCGCCCAAGGCCATGTGGCGGCGGTGGACCGCAAGATCGCCGAGTTGCAGGCCATCAAGCAGACGTTGGAAGGTTTGATCCAGCGTTGTCACGGCGACGACCGCCCCGATTGCCCGATCCTGCGGGAATTGGCGCCGGATTGTTGCGGCGGCACGGGGCAGGGGCTATAACCGGCTTCCGGTTCGGCAGGAGGTATGTGGGTGTCGCGGCGCGAAATTCGGCGCATGTTGATGGAAAGCAAGCGCGCCCCCACCCATCACAAGCCATGGGCGGTCAGCCTGCTGATGGCCTTGGTGCTGCTGGGCGGCGTCGGCCTGGGCATCGGCGCCGGCTATGGCATTTTGTCGGCGCGCTCGGAACGCCAGGAAAGCCGCGCCTGGGAACAGGCGGAAATGCAGGTGGATCGCCCGCCTCGGCGCGACGAGATGCTGGCCGCCCCCACCGCCAATCCCGAACCGCCGCCCGAGCCGGAGCCGGAAAAATTCGATCCCTTGATCCCGGTGCCCATGCCGCGCCCCGGCGGCTTGGCCGATGACGGCTTCGATCCCGAGGCGGAAGGCAACGGCCCCGCCGTCGCGGTGAGGCCAGCAATGGCACCGCCGCCGCAACTGGCCGCCTTGCCGTTACCGGCGCCAGCCCCCGATCCCGGCGGCAAGCCGGCATGGGTGCGCTATGCGGTGCCGTCCCCGGCCATCGGCAACCGCCCGATGATCGCCGTGGTCATCGATGATCTGGGCGTCGACCGCAAACGCAGCGAGCGGGTGACCACTTTGCCCGCGCCTTTGACCCTGGCGTGGATGACCTATGCCGACAATTTGCGTCCCATCACCCAGGTGGCGCGCCAGCGCGGGCACGAACTGATGGTGCACGTGCCCATGCAGCCGCAAAGCGAATCCTATGATCCCGGCCCCGACGTGCTGGAAGTGGGGTTGCCGACCGAGGAATTGCGCCGGCGGCTGCGCTGGGGCCTAAGCCGGTTCGACGGTTTCGTCGGCATCAACAACCACATGGGCTCGCGCTTTACCGCCGATCGCGCCGGCATGAACGTGGTGATGGATGAAATCCGCGCCCGTGGCCTGCTGTTCCTGGATTCGGTCACCACCCAGAAAAGCGTCGCCCCCGATCTGGCCCGTCAATACGGCGTGCCCTTTGCCGCCCGTCACGTGTTCTTGGATAACGAGATGACGGTTTCGGCGGTACGCGGGCAATTGGCCAAGACCGAGGCCTATGCGCGCAAATACGGTGCCGCCATCGCCATCGGCCATCCCCATGACGGCACCATCGAGGCCTTGGCCGGCTGGCTGCCGGGGCTGGAGGCCAAGGGCTTCGTCCTGGTGCCGGTCACCACCATTGTCAAGCGCGAGCTGGGGCGCTGATCTCATCCTTGAGCGACAAGGTGATCTTGGTTCCGGCGCCGGGGGCGCTTTCCAGGGTCATGGCGCCGCCATGGGCGGCGATGATGGTGCGCACCATGCTGATGCCCAGGCCGCTGCCGGTCTTGCCCGAACTGGATTTCCCCCGGTAATAGGGGGTGCCGATATTTTCCAGTTCTTCGGCGGCGATGCCGTGGCCTTCGTCCTCGACCACCAGACTGACCACTTGGTCGGTCAGGGTCAGGGTCAGGTGCACCGGGCTTTGCGGCGGAGAGTAATTAAGGGCGTTGGCCAGGCAATTGCGCAAGGCCACCGCCAGCAGATCGTGATCGGCGGTCAGGCGGATGGGCGGGAAAGGCGAAACCCGGATGCGCCGCGCCTGGTTGCCGAACTGGGCCAGCACCCGTTCCACCAACACCGACAGATCACCCTGGCGCGGGTTCAGCACGATCTTGCCCTGGTCCAGGGCGTCGCTGGCCAGGAACACGTCGATCAAGGCCGACAGCCGCCGTGCCGTGCCTTCGATGCGGTCCAGCCGTTCCAGCGATCCGGTGGCCATCTGGGTTTCGCGGAAGCGGACCATCTGCGCGGCGGAATGGATCATGGACAACGGCGTGCGGAACTCATGCGACAGCATGGCCACCAGCGAGCGTTGGCCGTCGGCGCGGGCCGAGGCGGAAATGGCTTCTTCCCGCGCTTGGCTGCGTTCCTGGTCAAGCTGGCGGACCCGATAGAACAGGCCGGCGGACAAAAGGACGATATGGGCGATGGAGCTGACCTGGAACAGGTTTTCCGGCAGCAGATAAAGTGGAACCCACCCGACCAGCGACAAGGTGTGAATGAGCAGGCCGAGATTGGCGACGACGAAGGCCAGCACATAGAACCATAAGGTCACCTGACGGGGATGACCCAGCAGCAGGCGGGCCGATACCGCCAGGGTGACGACATTGACGGCCATGCCGAGCATGAAGGACAGCGGCGCCAGATCGGTATAAAGCCGGCCCCAGCCGATGATCAGCATGAGCAGGTAAAGCGCCATCACGCCCAGATACAAAATCCGCAGGCGCGGAAAATTGCGGCGCATTTGCAGGATTTCGCTCCACAGCCAGGTGGCCAGCAGCGAACCGCTGAAATTGCTGATGTTGATGGCCCGGTCGCTGAGATATTGCCACGATTGCTCGAACGCCAATTGGGCGAAGCCGTTGATGAATCCATAGGACACCAACTGCGTCAGCACGAAGCCGGCATAGATGATGTGGGTGCGGTCGGCGATCCATAAACCGATGCTGAAGTGAAACAGCACCACCACCAAGAGCGCGCCGTAATATACCCCGAACAACAGCCCGTCGCGGCTTTGCTGACCGGCAAAGGCATGGGGGCGCCACAGGGATGCGGTCAGCACGGTAGCGCTGGTGCTTTCGGTGCGGATCATGATGGTCACCGGCTTGTCGGCGGGTAGATCCAGCGGTACGGCGAACAGGCGCGAGGTCAGCGGCCTTGACGCCACCGGCTGGTGGTCGCCCAGGCGGTATTCGGTCCAGCCCTTGCCGCCATCGCCCACATAGACACGGATATCGTTCACATAGGGGCGGCCCAGTTCCAGCACCCAATCGCCGCTGGCCTGGGTCGGGCGCAGCAGGTGCAGGCGGAACCAGTGTACCTGACGGGTATAGCCGAAGGCCTGTTGGCCGTTATCGTCCCAACCCTCGTCCTCGGCGGTGACGGCGTCGACCGTCAGCGTGCCCTCGGCATCGGTGCGATGCTCGAACAAGGTGTTGAGGCTGAGACTCTGATCCTTGGGCGACAGCACCACCACATGGGCACTGGCCGAATTGACCCACAGCAGCAATGCGCACAGGAGGGCCGCCACCACCGGTCCACATCGGGACAGGGGGTAAGGGCGGGGCTGTGGGGGCATGGCTCCGGCGGATAGTGAGGTATCGTATGAACGTCACTATGGCATGCATTCAATTCCAGGCAAGGAATACTCGTCCTTGACCTTCCAGCGGGGGGAAGGCTCACAATGATGTCCGCTTGAGCCAACAGGAGGATGACAATGAGCACGACCTATCGCGTCACCGGCATGACCTGCGGCGGCTGCGCCCGTTCGGTGGAAGCGGCCATCAAGGCCGAGGCGCCGGCGGCGTCGGTCAGCATCGATTTGGGCACCGCCACGATTACCGTCGACGGCGCCGACGAGGCGCAGGTGAAAAAGGCGGTGGATGGTGCCGGCTTCGATTTTCAAGGCGCGGCCTGAAAAACAAAACCCCGCGGCAGAGTGATCCGCCGCGGGGTTTCGGTTCGGAGCCGGGGTTTTTAGTTGGCGCCGGTCAGACGACCGCCCTTGCGGGTGATGTCGATCAACTGCTTGAACACTTGGCCCTCGAGCGCGCCCGACAGAGTGCGGGCGGCCTTGCCGTCGGCGCCGGCGACGACGAAGGACGGCGTCGACGAGATGTCGAGCGCGTGGGCCAGTTCGATGTTCTTCTTGATCTGCTTTTCGATCTCGGGGGCCATCATTTCCTTCTTGATCTGGTCGGCGCTGACGCCGGCCTCGCCGATCAGGCGGAAAATGGTCTTTTCGTCCAGCTTGCCGCGGAACTTCATCAGGGCGCGGTGGACTTCGTCGTACTTGCCCAGCTTCTTGGCGGCCAGGGCGGCGCGGGCGGCGGTCAGCGAATCTTCCGACAGGATCGGCATTTCCTTGAACACCAGCTTGACCTTGCCGTCGGCCTTGGCGGCCTCCATCATCGGGTCCAGCACCACCTTGCAATAAGGGCAGTTGTAGTCGAAGAACTCGACGATGACCACGTCGCCCTTGGCATTGCCGGAAACCGGGTCATTGGCATCGTTGAAGATTTCATCCTTGCGCGCCTCGATGGCCTTCTTGGCGTCGCTTTCCGCCTGGGCGCGCATCTTTTCGCGCAGCGCCTCGATGGCTTCGCCGATCACTTCGGGATGCTCCATCAGGTAATCGCGTACGATCTTGCGTACGGCGTCGGTCTGCTTCGCGTCGAAGGTTTCCTGGGCTTGGGCGGGCAGGGCGGCCATGCTGGCGGCCGAGGCAAGCAGGATTGCGGCGAAGGTGTTGCGGATCATCTGCTGAAAAACTCCTGGATCGGAAGGCGAGGGCATATTGGCCGAAGCGCGGGTTGCGGGCAAGGGGGCTTACCGGTGGCGATCACCGCCGACGTTTGTCGTCATCGGGTTTGGCCAGATTGGTCTGTTCCTTGATATCCTGGATGCGCAACCACACCGAGCCGGTCTTGGGCAGCAGCCGTTCGGCCTTGCCGGCCAGGAAGTTGGCGTCGGTGATGCGGTTTTCCAGCATGGCCTGTTCGGCCATGGCGTAAGCCGCCATGCCTTCGTCGCCATCGCGGCCATGGGCCACCGACATCAATCGCCAGGCGGTCAGGTTCTTGGGTTCCTGATGGGTGGCCAACGACAGCAATTGCTGGGCTTCCTTCAACAGGGCCGGGTCGTCCTGCTCGATCAGCGACTGGGCCAGGCCGACTTTCAGCAAGGCGTTGTCGGGCAGCAATTCCACCGATTTGCGATAGGGGGCGACGGAATCGGCGCCGTGGCCGTTCTCGAACAGCATCTGCCCCTTGAGTTCGTGGAAATAGGGGTCGCCGGGGCGTTCCTTGATCAAATCGTCGATCAGGGCCAAGGCCTTGTCCAGTTCCGGCTTGCGGTAATAGGCGATGGCGCGGGCATAGCGGGCCTCGATCGACGCGTCGCTTTCCTTGTAGCGTTGCAGCGTGCGGGTCGGCGGTTCGAGGAAGGCGAACAGCTTGGCCCGCATGCGCCGGTGCATCTCGACGAATTCCGGGCGTGGCGGCGCGTTGGTATAGGGCGAGCGAGCCAGGTAATCGCGGATGAAGTTGACGCGGTCACGGGTCAGCGGATGGGTGCGCACGTAAGGGTCCTGGCGGGTGGTGACCAGCAATTCCTGATCGCCGAGAACCTCGAAGAATTCCAATAGACCCTTGGCCGATTGCCGGGTGGCGTCCAGGTACGACACTGCCGCCTGATCAGCCGAGGATTCCTCCATGCGGCTGTAGGTCAGCAGGTTTTTCAAGGCCATGTCCTGGCCACCCAGGGCGATGGCGGTGCCGACGTCGCCACGGCCCGATGCCACGCCCACCGCCGCGCCCAACAGCATGGCCACCAACGCCTCGGTGCCGGCATTGCCGGCGGCGTCTTGCAGGCGCGCCAGATGGCCGCCGGCGATGTGGCCGGTTTCATGGGCCATGACGCCGATCAGTTGATTGGCGCTTTCCGAGCGGATCAGCAGGCCGGTATGAAAAAACATGTTCTGGCCGCCGGCGACGAAGGCGTTAAGCGAATTGTCGACGATCAGATGCAGCCGCACCGCCTCGGGGCTGAGACCTGCCGCCTGGAAGAGTGGCGCGGAATAGGCGCGGATGGTATTTTCCACCTCCGCGTCGCGGATGAAGCTGCGCCGTTGCTGCTGCTGTGCCTGCACAGAGGTGGTGGTCAGGGTCACAAACAGGGTTGCCAAAAGGAACATGCGCGTGAGCAAAAGCAATACTCCGTCCGTCGGTCCGTCTTTTCAACTCTGCCTGCCGCTGGCCAAGGTGGCCCTGGCGGCATCCTTAGTGGCAGGGCTTGCAGCATGCGGCGAAACGCGCGCCGTGGGAAGCGTCGGTTACGTCAAGGGTTTCGGCGGATTGGTTGCCGCCGACGAACCCCAGGCGGTGGTTGCCGCCCGTGATGTGCTGTCGGCGGGCGGCACCGCCGCCGATGCTGCCGTCGCCCTATATTTCACCCTCGCCGTGACCCAGCCTTCGACCGCCAGCCTGGGCGGCGGCGGCGTCTGTCTGGTGCACGACAAGAAAAAGAAGATCACCGAAATGGTGGACTTCCTGCCCCGTGCCGGCTCCGGCGCCACTGGTGTCCGTCTGGCCACCGGCGTCCCCGGTTCGGTGCGCGGTTTCTACTCCATACACGCCAAATATGGCAAATTCAGGTGGGAAAGTTTGCTGGGCGAAGGCGAGAAGCTGGCCCGCCTGGGGACACCGGTGTCGCGGGCCTTTGCCGCCGATTTGGCGGTGGGGGCGCGCATGCTGGCCAACGATCCGGTGGCGCGCCAGGTGTTCTTCCCCGGCGGACGACCGCTGGCCGAGGGCCAGACCTTCGAACAGCGCGATCTGGCCGCGCTCTATTCCCGTCTGCGCCGTGCCCCGGGCGAGTTCTATACCGGCGCCTTCGCTCAATCCCTGGCGGCGGCGGTGGAAAATGCCGGCGGCAGCATGAATGCCACCGACCTTTTCAACATGCGGCCCAACCATAGCCCGGCGCTGACGGTCAAGCATGGCGACGAGGTTTTCCATTTCGCCCTGCCGCCGGCAGTGGCCGGGGCGGTGGCGGCGCGCATGAGCACGGCGCTGGAAGACCGCTGGGCCTCGACCCCGGTCGAGGAACGGCCGCATCTGCTGGCCGAGACCGCTGCCCGCGCTTTCGCCGATCGTGCGGCTTGGATGAATCCCGACGGCTCGGCCAAGACCGCCTTCTTTTCCGATACCGGCAAGAACATGCTGACCGGCTACGACCCGGCCCGTCACCAAAGCGTCCAGGCCGACAAGGCCAATGACGCCTTGCCCGCCGCCAGCTTCGTCGTCCTCGACGCCGAAGGCAATGGCGTCGCCTGCAACGTCACCACCTATGGCCTGTTCGGGACCGGGCGCATGCTGGCCGGCACCGGTATCTTCATGGCGGCGGCGCCCGGCGTGAACAGCGGCCCGCCCGCCGTCGGCCCGGTCATGGCGGTCAATCCCAATGTCCAGGAACTGCGCTTTGCCGCCGCCGCCAGCGGCGGCGTCACCGGGGCGACGGCCTTGACCCAGGTGCTGCTGGATACCCAGATCGCCGGGGTTAAATTGGATGCGGCGGTGGCGGCGCCGCGCGTCCATCATTCCGGCAACCCGGATGTTCTGTTCATCGAGGAAGGCAAGATGGACGCAGCCTTGCTGACCCAGCGCGGTCATCAGGTCAAGGCCTTGGCCCTGCCGTCCCGGGTCAATGCCCTGCAATGCGGCACCGGGCGACCCAATTTCGTCAAATGTTCGGCGGTGGCCGATCCGCGCGGCTTCGGTATGGCCGCCATCGTCGGTAAGGATTGATCGGCGAACTCGTCCCCCGTCAACAATGGTCCGCGGTCACGACCTGATCGCGGCCATTGTTCTTGGCGGCGTAAAGGGCCAGATCGGCCCGGTGCAGCAGGACGTCGATGGTTTCACCCGTGCGCATGGCGGCGATGCCGGCGCTGATGGTTTGCCGCCGTCCCAGGCCGAAATCGCATTCACGCACCGAGCGGCATAGCCTTTCCGTCATCACCTGGGCCTGTTCGGCGGTGGTCTCGCTGCACAGGATAAGAAACTCCTCGCCGCCCCAGCGACCGACCAGATCCTGGGTTCTGGCCACCTGAAGGGCCAGGGTGGCGAATTTGACCAGCACGGTGTCGCCGGTCAGGTGGCCCAGTTCGTCATTGACCCGCTTGAAATGGTCAAGGTCCAGCAGCACCACCGCAAACGGTCGATTGTAACGGCGGAAGCGGTCGGCTTCCTTGGCCATGCGTTCATTGAGGCTGGCCCGGTTGGGCAGGGCGGTCAGGCTGTCGGTCAGCGATGCGGCCTTCAGTTGCCGGTTCAGCTTGCGCAGCTTGAAGACCCAGAACGTGCTGGTCAGTACCATGATGGAAAAAACCGCGACGATCTGGGCGATCAGCCGATAATCCACCCAGGCGCTGACCTTGATGGCCACGTGCTTGTTGGCGATTTCAGCGCGCTCGGCCAAGGTGATGTCCCTGACCCCCTTGTCGAGAATGTCGCGCAGCATGGCGTGGCTTTTGATGATGCCGATCCGCAATTGGTTCTCGTAGCCGGGAATCTGGCCGGAAATCTTGAGATTGAACCATCCGTCGCGTTTGATGGTGTCGACGGCGACGATCATGGAGCGGATGGTCATGCTCGCCTTGCGGCTGGAAACCAGGGCGAAGGCATCGGCCTCGCTTTCGGTGATGATCACGCTGAGATTGGGGAAGTCCTTGCGCAGGCGTTCCTCGATGCTCGTGCCCTTGGGCAGGGCGACGCTGCCATTGGTGACGGCGCCCAAATCGTCGATATAGGGGTGTTCTTCGCGGGTGACGATGACGTTGCGGTCGATGAACACCGGCGCGGTGAAAATCAGCCAGGAATCTCGTTTTGGCGATTGGTTGAGAAAACTCAAGACCTGGCAACGCTCCTGCTGCGAGGCCTTGATGCTTTCATCCCAATCACGGGTGGGCACCAGGTTAAGGGTGACGCCGCTGCGCGCGGCGGCAAGACGCAGCAGGTCGGCGGCGATACCGTGATGGGCACCGCTGGCGTCGATCACCTCGTAGGGCGGCCAATCGGGATCGACGCAAAAGTCGAAGGGGCCGTGACCGGCAAGATAATCGCGTTCTTCCGCGGTCAGTTCAGCCGCCTGACCGGGGGTGAAGGCCGTCAAGGCCACCAAAGCCGCCGCCAGCATCAACGTCAGCATATGTCTGCGGACGGATTGCCTCAAAACCATATCCCCATGCCGGTCATCAGCGAGTAGCCGGTATTATGGTTGGCGGGGCCGGCGGCTTCGTCGTCATAGGTGATGCGACCGGCGGCCCCCATCAGCGCGATGCCATCGCCCAGCATGTGCTTGGCTGAAATCTGCTGGACGGTGATTCTGTCCTGGCCCGGGTCGGCCATTTGGCCTTGGACCAGGGATTGGTAATAATTGACGCTGACGCTGGTCGGGCCATCCTTGCGCATCAGCCCCACATCCCATGAATAGCCGCTGTCGTCGCGGCTGACCGGGCCTTGATAACGGTGATCCTCGCGCGCCAGCGAGCCGCCGAAGGTCCAGCCGTCGCGACCGATCTGCGCGCCCACGGAAAACGCCTGGAACGACTGGTTGGTTGCCCCGCTTGAATTAAGGTCGCCACCGGCATAACCGGCGGAAGCGCTGATTTCCCACGGACCCGCCGTGCCGTTATAGCCCAGCCCCAAGGCGAATAGCCCGGAATTGCGCGGTGGCAGGGCATTGTCCTCGGACAGGGAACTGGGCGTATAGGATGCCGCCAAGCTGACACCGTGCAGGCTGGGGCTGAGATAGATCAGCTTGTCGGCGTTGTCGTCCTCGGTCAGTTCGGTCTGGTTGCCGCTGTACATGGTGCTCACCGCGGATGGGCGGGGGACGTTGCGGTCGGACATCAGGCCGATGGACGGACCGTTCCAGGCGCCGGCGGCTTCAGGGGCGCAGACATGCACTTGCGACGCGGCGTTATAGTCGGTGCCCAGGATGATCTTACCCAATCCCGAGGAAATCCAGACAAAGGCCTTGTCGGCGGTGTCGGTACTGTTGGTGGTATGTCCGCCGGCCTCGATCTCTGTCTTGATACCGATGACCATGCCGTTATCCAACGTGGTCGACCCCGACAGGTGGACTTCATTATCGCCTTTGACGTCGGCATTATCCACGGCATTGGTGGCTTTTTGGTAGCTTTGCCCGCTCCATTGTCCGACCAGCCACCATTTGGAATAGCCGCCCAGACGTAATTGGATCTTTTCAGAAGAAAATGCGCCGTTTACGGGTATGGATATCAAGGTGACGATCAATGGTAGTGAAGTCCATACCCCTTTCACCGCGTTCATCCGTCAACAGTTATAGTCCAAACGCATGGTAACAGAGTGTTAAGCATATGGCATGCGGCCTTTGATGATGGCTGGTATTAACCTGTTCCTTCCCGTGCATTTGTCGGCTTATGTTAGGGCAAGGCGGTACAGCCGTTGGGTGTTGAGGCAAAGGCAGGGGGCCAAGGTGTTCGGCAGGTCATCGCGATCGGATGTCAGTCCCTTCATCGTCATGGACGTGATGCGGGCGGCCAATGAACGCGCCGCCCAGGGCGGCGACGTCATCCATCTGGAAGTGGGGCAGCCGTCGGGGCAGGCGCCCGCCGGGGTGCTGGCGGCGGCCAAGGCGGCGCTGGACAGTGACCCCATCGGTTATACCGAGGCCCTGGGCCTGCCGCGTTTGCGCGAGAAAATCGCTGACCATTACCGCCATGCCCATGGCGTGGCGGTGGATACGGCGCGCATCGCCATCACTACCGGTTCGTCGGCGGGGTTCCTGCTGTCGTTTCTGGCCGCTTTCGACGCGGGCGACCGGGTGGCGGTGGCCGCGCCCGGCTATCCGGCCTATCGCAATATCCTGACCGCCTTGGGCATCGAATGCGTGCTGGTGCCGGTGGGGCCGGAAAGCCGCTGGCAATTGAGCGTCGCCGCCTTGGCCAAGGTCGAGGGCCGGCTTGATGGCGTGGTGGTGGCCTCGCCCTCCAATCCCACCGGCTCCATGTTATCGGCGATAGAGGTGGCCGAGCTGGCCGCCTGGTGTGAAGTCCAAGGCATCCGGCTGATTTCCGACGAAATCTATCACGGCATCGTTTATGGCGCCGCCGCCGGTTCGGCCATCGGCGCCGGTCCGCATGCGGTGATCGTCAACAGCTTTTCCAAATATTATGCCATGACCGGCTGGCGCCTGGGCTGGATGGTGCTGCCCGAGGATCTGGTCCGTCCGGTGGAATGTTTGCAGCAAAACCTGTTCATTTCCGCCCCCACCCTCAGCCAGATCGCCGCCTGCGCGGTGTTCGACTGTACCGACGAACTGGACGCACGGGTGGCGGCCTATGGTCACAACCGCGACATCTTGCTGAACGAATTGCCGTCCGCCGGTTTCACCCGGCTGGCGCCGTCGGATGGGGCGTTCTATCTGTACGCGGATATCGCCGATCTGACCAATGACAGCGCTGATTTCTGTCGCCGCATGCTGGCCGAAACCGGGGTGGCGGCGACGCCGGGCATTGATTTCGACCCGCTGGCCGGGCCGGCGAAGGAAAAGCTTTCCTTCGCCGGCCCGGCCAGCGACATGGAACTGGCGGCGAAACGGCTTAAGGCTTGGCGGAAATAGGCAGGTCAAGAACCTGCTCGGCGTGATCGGCCAATAGCGTCGCCAACGAGGTGGCGCCGAAATGGCTGCAATCGATCAGACAGGAATCGCCGGCGGTGATGATGGCGCGGCCTTCCTCGGGTTCCAGCGCCTTCAGCATGTCGCCGACGGTGGCGACCGGGATGGCCGCGCCCTGGGCGAAGACCAGGGCCGCTTCCACGTCGTCGGGCAGGGCCGCCAGACCGGCGGCGAAAGGGTTGGCATCCTCGCGCAAGAGCCGGATGTCGCAAGGCGGCAGGTTTTCCTCGGCCGCTTCGCTGGTGGTCGAGGCCACCACCACCAGGGGCTCCAGCCCCGCCGCCAGGGCAGTTTCCACCGCCCGCAGGCCGTCGCCGTCGCCGGCCAGGACGATGGCCGCCGCCCGTGGCAGCACGGTGGGGGTGGTGATCCCCGGCCACGCCGCCCCGGCCTGACCGCCCAAATCCTTCAACAAGCCGCCGGCACCCATGCGCATGATGTCGGCGGGCTTCAGCGTCACCCCGGCGGCCAGTCGGGCCAGCACCCAATCCAGGCCGTTGGGTTTGGGCGAGCGGGCGCAGCCGGGCAGGGTGACCACCGGTACGGTGCCCACATGGCCGAGCAGCAGCAAATTGCCGGGGTCCACCGGCATGCCGAAATGGTCGATGCTGCCGCCGGCCTTTTGCAAGGCGGCGGGGGCGACGTCGCGGCGGTCGACGGTGGCCGAGGCGCCGATGATCAGCACCATGTCGTGACCGGCGGCCAGGGCCTTGGTCAGGCAGCGTTCAAGCTGACCGATATCGTGCGGACAGCGGTATTCGGCGGTGATGGTCCCGCCCAGGCCCTCGGCCCGGGTCCGGGTGACGGCGGCGGCGGATGCCAGGGTCTTGTCGCGGATGCCGGGCAGGGTGGTCAGGATCAGCGCCGCCTTGAACGGCTTGATCGGGCGCACGCTGATCAGTGGTCCGCCGGTCGAGGCATAGGCGGCGCAGGCGTCCACGGTGTGGCGGCTGACGCCGAAGGGGATGATCTTGATGGTGGCGATCATCTGGCGCGGACGGGCGATGACGAAGGGCGGCACGGTGGCCACCGTGACCGCTTCGTCCACCAGATTGAGCCGGTCCAGGCGGTCGCGGTCGATGACCACGACCCCGCCTTGGGTGGCGAACAGGTTGCAGCGTCCGGCAAAGGCGCCGTTGGTCTGCACGCCGGGACCGGTCAGGGCGTTGGCCACGGCCTGGGCGGCGTCGTTTTCCCCCAGATCGTCCGGCTCCAGCCGGGCGCCGGTGACGAAATTGAGGCCCGCCTGTTTCAGCAGTGCGATGTCGACCGCCGACAGCAGACGGCCCTTCTTCAGCATGGCGGTGGGCAGGCGCAGGGAATGGGCCAAAATCAGCCCCTCGGCCTCGTCGATCCGTACTTCCCCGAACTGCATGCCGCATCCTTTCGTGAACTGGGATGATTGTAATCGAGCACGCGGACTTTGCCACCGGCAAAGCCAGGGGTATGATCATCCCGGATCAAAGGAGAAGGGCATGCCGTTCGCGGTCAAATCCTGTTTCGACGTGGTGCTGTGGTTCAGTGACAAGGCGTTGAACGACAACGAATATATCCAGCCGCAAAAGCTGCATCGGTTGATTTTTCTGGCCCAGGCGTATTTTTCCGTCGCCTATCCGGGGCGCAAGCTGATGCCGGCCACCTTCGTCACCGACAGCTTCGGCCCGGTCGAGCCGACAATATTCCACGCCCTGGCCTATGGCCGTCCGCCCATGCTCGACCCCAATCCCATGCCCGATCAGGTCGCCCATTTCCTGGAAGGTATCTGGCGCCGCTTCGGTGCCCAGACCGCCGACCAGTTGACCCGCAAGCTCAACGAGCATCCGGCGGTGGCGGCGGCCATGAACAAGGGGCTGAACGAGGAAATCCCCCTGGCCGCCATGGTCAAGTATTACGTGGATCTGGCCAAGGCGGCCCAAGGCGGCGATGGGCCGGCGGCAGCGGCGGAAATCGCCAAGGTGGTCAAACCTAGGCTGATGCGCTCGCAAGGCGGCAAGGCGGTGGCGGTGACCGCCTGGGCGCCCAAGGCGCTGGGGAAGAAACCTGAATAGGACGGCGCCTTTAAAATCCCTTGAACCGGTAAGTCAGGCCCACCATCACCGCGTGCGTGTCGAGCTCTGCCTTGTGGGCTAGGCTACCACCCGAGTCATTGGTCGACGTGGTCTCGGACATTGACTTCAGGGCGCCAAAATTGGTGTAGAGATATTCGCCCCGAAGCGCCCATCCCCCGCTCAGCGCGTATTCACCGCCAAAGCCCAGGCTCCATCCAGTTCTGATTTTCGTGTCCGAGCTTTTGGAATAGCCGCTCCAGGCATTGTCAACGAACAAGGTGTCCAATTGCAACTGCGTTACGGAAAGTCCGCCGGTGACATAGCCCAGCCAATTATCTTCCGCCCAACCCAACCGGGGGCGTAACGTCGCCATCCAATCGGCCCGGACCGATTGCCTGAGAATGAAACGTGAGGCGGGGGTCGAGACGTAATTTTCGCTCACCGTGCGCTCATCGTTCAGGTAGATGCTGTTGGCGCTGGCCTCGAGCCCGAGCAGGACGTGGCCGAACTGCTTGCCATAACCACCCACCAAGCCGGCCGACGGCTGCCATTGGACCAGATCGCTGTCGCCGGCCCGGGCCATTTGTCCGGCATCGGTCGTGTTCAGGTATTTCTGGTATCCAACGGTCGTCTTCGCTTGTGTTTGGCTGTTGGTTGCGCCCACAAGGCCACCGATGTAGAAGCCCGACCAATCGACCGTCGGCGCCGACTGCGCCAAGGCGACTCCGCTGCTCATCCATCCAACAAAGCTACAAACCAGAGCCGCTTTATGTCCCCGCATTTCAACCCCCATTCGCGTTGACATCGATCATCCGGTCGGTGATATCAACTATGTGTAGGTTGAAAATGTTACATGCAGATTTGACTGTGTACCAGTATTGTCAAAGGGTGGGGTAATATATACTGTGGCTATATATCCTATTAGTCGTGCGGGGAAAGTAGAGCGTTAGTAAGCTGTTTTTTGTTGTTCACGTCCCGGCGCTCGGGTGTCTTGGCCAGTTCCTCGTACCAATCCTGGTCGAACCCGGCCTGGGCGCGGGCCGGATGGTTGAATGGCGCCTTCAGGCCGCCGGGGAAGCGTTCGGCCATCAGCCGCTGATATTCGGTCTTGCCGTCCACCCCACGCTTATGGGTCAGGTGCTTGAACCAGCGCACGCCCGCTGCCACGTGGCGGATTTCGTCGTGATAGATGACGTCGAGCGCCGGCGGCGTGATGGTGTCGCCGTTACGGGCCAGGCGCTCCATGGTTGCCGGCGTGGTATCCAGGCCGCGCGCTTCCAGCGTCATCGGCACCACCACCAGCCGCGCGGCCAGATCGTCGGCGGTCTTTTCCGCCGCCTGCCACAGCCCGTCATGGGCGGGCAAATCGCCGTAGGCGGCGCCCAGATTGACCAAAAGCTTGTCCAGCATCTCGAAATGCAGGGCCTCGTCCACCGCCACCTGAATCCAGTCGTCGTAGAAGCCCTTGGGCATGTCTTCATGCGGGAAACGGCTGACGATGTCCCAGGCCAGATCGATGGCGTTGAGCTCGATATGGGCCAAAGCGTGCAGCAAACCGATACGACCGCGATCGCCCTTATAGGCGCGTTTGGGCATATCCTTGGGCGGCAGTAATTGCGGCTGTGCCGGTCGGGCCGGGCGGTCGGGCGGCAGGGTGTGGCCGGGGCCGGACAGCCGTCCCGCCGCCCAATCGGCGGCGGCGATCCGGGTCAGGCGGCATTTTTCCACGGGTTCGGCAGCGGCCAGAACGGCGGTGGCGGCATCGGACAAGGTTTTCATGGCCCGCCCCTTTAGCAGATGCAGCGCCGCCACGCCATTGGAAGTGTTACAGTTCGTGCAAGGCGTGCAAAACTTCCGTCACATGATCGGCGACCTTGACCTTGCGCCAGACGGCACGGACCACGCCTTCCTCGTCGATCAGAAAGGTCGAACGTTCGATGCCCATGTGCTTCTTGCCGTACATATTCTTTTCCTTCCACACGCCGAACGCCTCGCACAAGGCGCCGTCGGGGTCGGAAATCAGCGGGAAGGGCAGGTTGTGCTTGGCCCGGAACTTGGTGTGGCTGGCCACCGAATCCTTGGACACGCCCAGGATTTCCGCCTTGTTGATGGTGAAGCGCAAAAACTCGTCGCGGAACTGCTGGGCCTCGGTGGTGCAGCCCGAGGTGTCGTCCTTGGGATAGAAATAAAGCACCAGCCGCTTGCCGGCATAATCGGACAGGCCGCGCGGGCCTTCATCGGTGACGGCGGAAAAGTCGGGGGCTTTCTGGCCGATGGTCACGCTCATGGCTTTGTCTCTCTATGTTTCACGGGGCCGGTGTAGACAATCCCATGGATTTGTAGAAGTCCGGTATCAACAATCAAGTTACGGTTTTTCTGCCCGGTTCGGCGATCAGGCGGTCGAACACCTCAAGCGAAGCTTGTGCGCAATCGTCCATGCGATCAACCATGGTCTTGAAATCGGTCAGCCCGGTGGCGCGCACCATCACTTCCTTCAGGCCCGGTGGTGCGGTGTCTTCGTCGAAGGCGCCGGCCAATGTCTGGCGCAGCACTAACTGCACCGCCGACCACAGCCGCCATGCCTCGATCAGGGAATCGTGGTCGCCGCGCGACAGCAGGCCAGCATCACAGGCCCGGTCCAGCACGTCGCGGGTATTGGTGGCCAGTACTGCGGGGTGTTCGGCGCCAAAGCGCAATTGTAGCCATTGGGCGGTGAACTCGATATCCACCAGACCGCCGCGCAGATGCTTGACCTCCCAGCGATTGGCGGCCTTGTGTTCACGCGCCATCAGCTCGCGCATTTCGGCCACGTCGTGGATCAGCTTGGCCGCGTCGCGCGGTGCGGTCAGGGTGCGGTGGATGATGGCCTCGACCTTGGCCGCCAGCAGCGGGCTGCCGCAGGCGACGCGGGCGCGGGTCAGGGCCATGTGTTCCCAGGTCCAGGCCGATTCCTGCTGATAGCGGTCGAAGGATTGCAGGCTGGTGGCGATGGGGCCGGAATTGCCCGACGGACGCAGGCGCATGTCCACTTCGTAAAGCGTGCCCTCGGCGGTTTTGGCGGTCAGCGCGTTGACGATGCGCTGGGCCAACCGGGCGAACCATGCCGACGCCGCCAGCGGACGCCCGCCCACCGATTCGGCGGCGGTGTCGGGGATGTCGTAGATCAGGATCAAATCCATGTCCGAGGTGGCGGTCATTTCGTGCCCGCCCATCTTGCCCATGGCCAGGATGCACCATTGGCCGCCCTCGACTCGGCCATTGGCGCGGGCCAACTCGTCCTCCACCTTGGGGCACAGGCAGTTCAGTACCGCGTCGGCGATATCGGCGAAGGCGCGCGCCGCCCGGTCGGGTTCCAGCATGTTGCGAAGCGTCTGCACGCCCACCTGGAACTTACGTTCGGCGGTCCAGCGGCGGCTGATGTCCAGCACCTCCTGGATATCGCCGGCTTCGGCCAGGGCCTTGTTGAGATCGTCGATCAGCCGCTCGGTGGGCGGCGGCGGCTCGAAGAAGCTGGGGGCGACCACCGCATCCAGTTGGGTGGTGTGCCGGGCCAGATGCTCGGCCAGCTTGGGGGCGTTGCCCATCAGTTCGGCCACCAGTTCCAACAGCGACGGGTTGGAATAGAACAACGAGAACACCGGCACCCCCGCCGGCAGCCGCGACAAAAACTCGTCCAGGCGCATGAAGGCGTCGTCGGGGCTGGAGGTGGCGGCCAGGGCCTGCAACAACGATGGTGTCAGTTCGGTCAGCAATTCCCGCGCCCGGGTCGAGCGGGTGGCGCGGATGCGGCCATGATGCCAGCCGCGAATGGTGGCGCACACGGTGTCGGCATTGGTGAAGCCCATGGCGCCGATGGTGTTGACGGTCTCGGGGTCGTTTTCACCGCCGGTGAACACCAGATTGCCGCCGCTGGACAGGGCCGGGGCATCCTCGAACAGGCCGGCGTAATGGCTTTCCACCTTTTGCAGGCGGCTGACCAGGGCGGACGAGAACGCATCGGTGTCGTCAAAACCCATGAAGGCGGCGATTTCCGCCAGACGCTGCGGCTGGTCGGGCAGGGTCTGGGTCTGCTTGTCGTCGATCATCTGCAAGCGGTGTTCAAGCTGGCGCAGGAAGCGATAGGCTTCGTCCAGTTCATCCACCGCCTTATCGGCCACCTGACCCATGTGGGCGAGGGCGCGGATGGCGTCAAGGGTACGGCAACAGCGCACCTCGGGGATGCGCCCGCCCCAGATCAGTTGTTGGGTCTGGGCGAAGAACTCGATCTCGCGGATGCCGCCACGGCCCAGTTTGACGTTGTGGCCGGCCACCGCGATGGAGCGCCCGCCGCGATGGGCGTTGATCTGGCGCTTGATGGAATGGATATCCTGGATGGCGGCGAAATCCAGCGATTTGCGCCAGATGAACGGCTTGAGGAATTTCAGGAAATAGTCGCCGGTCACCGTGTCGCCGGCCACTTGGCGCGCCTTGATCATGGCGGCGCGTTCCCAGTTCTGGCCGAAGCCTTCATAATAAATCTCGGCGGCGGCCAGGGAAATGGCCACCGGGGTCGAGCCGGGATCGGGGCGCAGGCGCAGATCGGTGCGGAAGACATAGCCGTGGGCGGTCCGCTCGTCCAAAATCTTCACCAGATCGCGGGTGATGGCGATCATGCATTCGGCCAGGGTCTTGCGGCCCTTGTATTCCAGCTTTTCATGGTCGAAGAAGACGATGATGTCGATGTCGCTGGAGTAATTGAGCTCGCGCGCGCCGAACTTGCCCATGCCCAGGATGATGATGCCGGAGTCTTTTTCCGGGTCATCGGCATGGGGCAGCACCAGATCGCCCTTGGCCGCCTCGCGCCGCAGCAAAAAGCGCAAGGCGTGGCGGGTGGCGGCTTGGGCGAAATCGGCCAGGGCGCCGGTCACCGGTTCCAATTGCCAAACGCCGCCGATATCGGCCAGGGCCGTCAGCAGGGCAACGCGGCGTTTATAGATGCGCAGCGACTTCATCATGGCGGCCATGTCGGTCTGGCCGTCGACTTCCTCGGCCAACTCGCCCATCAGGGCGGCGAAGGTGGCGTCGGCGCCCTGATCCAGCAGGCGGCGCAGGAAGGCGGGCTCGAACAGACAGCACTGGGTCAGGAACGGGGAATTGCCGAACACCGAGGACAGCAGCTTCCTTGCCATCAAATCGCCAGGAAGCTGGCGCATGAAGGTGGCGAGATCGGCGTCGTCCTGTTCGCTGGCGATTTCGGCCCAGCGCTCGAACCCCCGCTCCATCAACGCGGAATCGGCGATCTTGGGTAACAGCTGCTCATCTAGTGGAAAGTTCACCTTGTGCATTCCCAGATGTTGTGATTCCTTCACACTGGTCAAACCAGGGCGATGGGTCAAGTCGATGATGGAGGAAGGCGCGTAGTGGTTCATGGTGCCGTCAGAAGCCTGTTTCAGCTTCTGGGAGTTCTCGTTGTCGGTCTGCTGGTGATCGTGCCGGTGCTGCTGTGGCGTTTGTCCAGCGGCCCTGTCGCGCTGGATTTTCTGACACCCTATATCGAGGAAGCCTTGGCCGCCCCGGAGGGCGGCGTTTCCGTGCGCCTGGACACCACGGTGCTGGCCTTGGGCGCCAACAACCGCACCTTGGAAATCCGGGCGCTGGGGGTCAATGCTTATGTGGGCGATAATGCCCGTCCCATCGCCTCGGTCCCCGAAATCGCCCTGACCTTGTCGGGGCAAGCGCTGCTGAACGGCCAACTGGCGCCAAAATCCATCACCTTGCTGCGCCCCCGTCTGCATCTGGTGCGCTCTGTCGACGGTCGATTCCAGATGGATATCGGTGCTGTCGGGGCCGAGACACCGACGCCGCCATCGGGCAATGCCGCCGAGTCCTTGCTGGCGGCGTTGGTGGGCGAGCCCGATCCGACCAAGCCGGGGCGATCATTGCAGCGCGCCGCCATCATCGACGCCGATTTGACCGTCGATGACCTTTACCTGAACACCACTTGGCAGGCCAAGGATGCCGACGTCGAACTGCATCGGGTCGAGGGTGGGCTGGACGGCAGCGCCCATCTGGAATTCGATTTGGGCGGCGAAACCGGTATCGCCGACGCCACCGTGACCTATCGCAAGGATGGCGACACGCTGGGGGCGGAAATCGAGGTATCGGGCATCCGTCCGGCGGCTTTGGCCCGTTTGGGCGGGCCACTGACCCAGTTGCAGGCGTTGGATTTGCCGCTGGCCGGCATGGTCCGGGCCAAGGGCGATGTCAGCGGCAAGGTGGAGGAAGTGGCGTTTGAACTGGCCGGCGGCGCCGGCACCTTCAGTTTGCCCGATCCGGTCAATATGCGGCGCAAGGTGGACAGCGTCTCGCTGAAAGGGCGGGCCTTCGATGGCCTGACCAAGGCGCGGCTGGAGGAATTGCTGATCGATTTCGGCGGCCCGCGCCTGCGTCTGGCCGCCGAGGCCGAGGGGCTGGGGGGCGCGTCGTCCCTGTTTCTGGAAGCCAGCCTGAACGATGTGCCGCTCGATGAACTGCCCAGCCTGTGGCCGGCCATCGCCGCCCCCAATCCGCGCGAATGGGTGGTGAACAACCTGTCCAAGGGCATGGCCCGCGAGGCCCGCGTCACCGTGGCGGCGCGTTCGGCCTCGGGCCGCTTCGACGATCTGGTGGTCGACAGCCTGTCGGGGGAATTGCATGGCGACGGCGTCCAGGTGGATTACCTGCACCCCATGCCGGTGGTGAAGAACGCTGCCGCTCACGCCACTTTCGACGCTTCGGCCTTCCGCATCGACGTCAAGGGCGGCGAAGTTTACGGCCTATCGCTGAAGGCCGGTCAGATTGTCCTGTCGGGGCTTGATGCGGTCGATCAGTTCGCCGATATCGACCTGACCATCGCCGGCCCGGCCCGCGACGCCCTGACCTTGATCGACAACAAGCCGTTGCGCTATGCCACCGCCTTGGGCATCGACCCCGGCACGGTCTCCGGCGAGGGCGTCACCCGTCTGCGCTTGAAATTTCCGCTGCTCAAGAATCTGCGCCTGGACGATCTGGAGGTGAAGGTTCATTCCTCGGTCAAGAAGGTGTTCCTGCCCAAGGTGGTGATGGGGTTGGACCTGACCCAGGGCGACCTGGAAATCGACGTCGACGCCAAGGGCCTGGACGCCACCGGTCCTATCGTCTTGGGCTCCATCGCCGGTGACCTGAAATGGCGCGAGAATTTTTCCACCAAGGGCGTCGCCTTCCGCTCGCGCTACGAGGTCAAGGCGCCGTCCATCAGCGAAGACCAGCGCAAGCTGTTGCGCCTGGAAGGCCCACCCTTCGTCGCGCCCTTCATGACCGGACCGGTGGCGGCCAACGTGGTGGCGACGCTGTATGGTGGCGGCAGGGGCGATATCGAGGCCAAGGTCGACCTGTCCCCCGCCTTCATGCGCCTGCCCGGATTGGGCTGGTACAAGCGCGACGGCACCACCGGCGGCGCCGATGTCTCGGTGCGGCTGGTCAACAACGAGATCGCTGCCATCCCCCATTTCTCGGTGATCGCCGGCGATTTGCAGACCGAGGGCGCGGTGGCGTTCAGCGACGGCAGGCCGCGACGGGTGGAGTTCGAGCGCCTGCGTTACGGCGGGCGCACCGATGTGGCCGGTACGCTGACCCTGCGGCCCAATGGCGGGCTGGATATCGTCGCCCGCGGCGATCAGTTCAACGCCGAGCCGGTGGTGGGCGAGGAAGCCCCCATTCCCGGCGATCCGCCGTTGCCCACCGGCGTGGAAAAGCACCGCAAAAAGGCCGATCTGCCGCCCATGACCATCCAAGGCAGCGTCAAGAATGCCTGGGTGTCCAAGGACGGCAAGCTGGTCGACGCCAGTGCCCACTTGCAGCGCGATGCCCAGGAATGGCGACAGATGCAGGTCAAGGGCAAGGTCGGCGACGGCAAGGTGTTCGATTTCGACCTGCACCAAAGCGGCCCCAACCGTCGTGCACTGAAGGTGACTTCGGACGATGCCGGGGCGGTGTTGAAGGCCTTCGACAGCTATTCGCACATGGTGGGGGGCAAGCTGGAGGTGGATGCCGTCTATGAAGACGACAAGGACGGCCAGCCTTTGGTCGGCACCATCAAGGTGGCCGATTATTACATCGTCAACGCCCCGGCCCTGGCCCGGTTGCTGACGGTGGCGGCGTTGACCGGTATTTTGGACCTGATGCAGGATCAAGGCGTCGGTTTTTCCACCCTGGACGCCCCCTTCGTCCTGAAAGACGGCCTGCTGACCCTGAACGACGCCCGCGCCTATGGCGCCGCCCTGGGCCTGACCGCCAAGGGCGAGTTGGACCTGGATTCCAAGCGCATGGCCCTGGAAGGCACGGTGGTGCCGGCCTATGCGCTCAATTCGGTGCTGGGCAACATCCCGGTGCTGGGCTGGCTGGTGACCGGTGGTGAAAAGGGCGGCGGGTTGGTGGCGTTCAATTATTCCATGCGTGGGCCCAGCCAGGACCCCGACGTCATGGTCAACCCGCTATCGGCGCTGACCCCGGGCTTTTTGCGCAATCTGTTCAACATCTTCGACGACGGCTCGGAAACCGAGGCGCGCAAGCGGGCGCCGGAAAAGCCGGTGGAAAAACCAGCCGAAGCGCAGCCGTTGCGGCAATGAAAAAGGCGCCGTTTCCGGCGCCTTTTGCTTTTATTCCGGCTTGACCAGAACGTTACGCTTTTTACCCGCCGTCAGCTTGATGACGCCGTCCTTGAGGGCATCGGCGCCGATGGGGGCTGCCGGGTCGGTGACCTGGGCATCGTTGACGCGACCGCCGCCTTGTTGCAGCAGGCGCCGGGCCTCGCCGTTGGAGGTGGACAAGCCGGCCCGCACGAACAGGGCGAAGGCCGGGATACCGGCATTCAGGTCCGCCGCCGGGATGGCAATGGTCGGCAGGTTGTCGGCCAGCGCCCCTTCCTCGAAGGTCTTGCGTGCGGTTTCCGCCGCTTCGCGGGCGGCGTCCTCGCCGTGACACAGGCGGGTGACCTCGTTCGCCAGCACCTTCTTGGCCTCGTTGATCTCGGCCCCTTGCAGGGCTTCCAGCCGGGCGATCTCGTCCAGCGGCAATTCAGTGTAGAGCTTGAGGAAGCGGCCCACATCGGCGTCTTCGGTGTTGCGCCAGTATTGCCAGAATTCCCACGCCGACAGCATGTCTGCGTTCAGCCACACCGCGCCGCCTACGGTCTTGCCCATCTTGGCGCCCGAGCTGGTGGTCAAAAGCGGGCTGGTCAGGCCGAAAAGTTCGGCCTGATGCACGCGGCGACCCAATTCGACGCCGTTGATGATGTTGCCCCACTGGTCGGACCCGCCCATCTGCAACACGCATTTGTGGCGGCTCCACAACTCGGCGAAGTCGTAACCTTGCAGGATCATGTAATTGAATTCCAGGAAGGTCAGCGGCTGTTCGCGTTCCAGCCGCAGCTTGACCGAATCGAAGGTCAGCATGCGGTTGATGGTGAAATGCTTGCCGTAATCGCGCAGGAACGAAATGTAATTAAGCTGGTCCAGCCAGTCGGCGTTGTTGACCATCATGGCGTCGGTGGCACCGTCGCCGAAGGTCAGGTACTTGGCGAACACCTGCTTGATGCCGGCCATGTTGCGGGCGATGGCGGCATCGTCCAGCATCTTGCGGGCTTCGTCCTTGCCGGTGGGGTCGCCGATGCGGGTGGTGCCGCCGCCCATCAGCACGATGGGCTTGTTGCCGGTCTTCTGCCACCAGCGCAGCAGCATGATCTGCATCAGGCCGCCCACATGCAGGGATTCGGCGGTGCAGTCGAAGCCGATATACGCCGCCGCCGGACCTTGGTTCAGGCGCTTGTCCAGCGCCTCCAGGTCGGTGCATTGGTGCATGTAGCCGCGTTCGGCGACGACGCGCAGGAATTCGGAGCGGGCGGTGGTCATGGCGTTATCGATCATTCGGTTGCTTGAACAAAGTGAGCCCGTTTAGCACAATCACCGCCGGTCAACAATCGGCGCAAAGGCGCATCCTTCATGCACATGCTGGCTTTGGGTCTGATGAGCGGCACCTCGCTCGACGGTATCGACGCCGCCCTGGTGGAAACCGATGGTGAAACGGTGCGGGCCACCGGTGCGGCCCTGACCATTCCCTATGACGACGATCTGCGCAACGGTTTGCGCTCGGTGCTGGGCGGAACCGGCCCGGTGGCCGAGGTGGAACAGCGCCTGACCCAAGCCCATGCCCAGGCGGTGCAGCGCCTGCTGGGTCAAGCCGGCATCGACGCCGAGCGGGTCGGGGTGATCGGTTTTCACGGCCATACCATCCTGCACCGGCCCGAACAGCGCCGCACTTGGCAGATCGGCGACCGGGCCTTGCTGGCGCGGCTGACCGGTATCCGCGTGGTTGGTGATTTCCGCAGCGACGACGTCGCTGCGGGCGGGCAGGGGGCGCCGTTGGTGCCGGTCTATCACGCCGCCCTGGCGCAAGGATTGGCGGCGCCCTTGGCGGTGCTGAATTTGGGCGGTGTCGGCAACGTCACCTGGATTGGCGATGATGGCGTATTGTTGGCCTTCGACACCGGGCCGGGCAATGCCCTGATCGATGATTGGGCCCTGACCCATAGTGGGCGTCCGCTGGATGAAGGCGGTGCCCTGGCCGGGGCCGGTCGCGTCGATGAGGCGGCGGTGGATCATTTCGCCCGCCATGATTATTTTGCGGCCCTCCCGCCCAAATCCCTGGACCGCGACGATTTCCAGGCCATGGCGGCATCGCTGGTGGCGGGTAAGGGGGCCGTGGACGGCGCCGCCACCCTGACCGCCTTCACCGCCCGCGCCGTGGCGCTGGCGGCCCAGCATTTTCCCGCCCCGGTGTCGCGCTGGCTGGTCTGCGGCGGCGGGCGCCATAACCCGGTGCTGATGCGCATGTTGGCCGCCCAACTGGCGGCCCCCGTCGCTCCGGTCGAGACGGTGGGCTGGGATGGCGATGCCCTGGAGGCCCAGGCCTTCGCCTTTCTCGCCGTGCGCTCGTTGCGAGGGCTGCCGTTGACGTTTCCCGGCACCACCGGGGTGCCGCAGCCCCTGACCGGCGGGCGGGTAACCGTTTTCTAACCCTGATCGGGTTAGAAAGGGGCGGTATCAAGGAGATTGGTCATGAAGCGCATCTTGTTTGTCGCGATGATGATGATGGCGGTATCCGCACCGGTATCGGCACCGGCTTGGGCCGATCAGGCCAGCGCCATCGCGGCGGTGCGCCAGCAGCCGCGCGTGGTCGATGTCAGCGCCGACAGCCAGGGCAACATGTATGTGCTGGTCAAGGCCGAGAACCTGACCTGGCCGCAATATGCCGCCTTCATGTGCAAGGTGGTGGCGCCGCACCAGGCCCGCATCTTCCGCGTCCGCGTCGTCGAATTGACCAAGGCGGTCAGAACCCTGCCGGAAGCCAAGTGGGATCGGCTGGGCGAAGCTTCGTGCGGTCGTTAAGGCGAAGCCTCACACAGGAGAGGTACCGTCCTCGTAGGCCGAGGTGTCGCGCTTGGGCCGTTGATCGTTGAGCGAGCGCCCGGTGGCGATGAAATAGGTCATCTCGGCGATGTTGGTGGCGTGGTCGCCGACCCGTTCGATGTTCTTGGCGATGAACATCAGATGCGAGCAGGCGGTGATGGTGCGCGGGTCTTCCATCATGTAGGTCAGGATTTCGCGGAACAGGCTGGAATACAAATCGTCCACTTCCTGGTCACGCGACCGCACCGCCAGGGCGCGCTCGGCGTCGTGGGCCAAGAAGGCGTCCAACACCTCGTTCAGCAATTCCGCTACCAGCTTGCCCATGCGCACCAGCGACCGCATGGGGGCGACCGGGGGCATCTGGTTCAGCACCAAGGACCGCTTGGCGGCGTTGGCGGCGTGGTCGGCGATGCGTTCGATGTCGCCGGCGGCCTTGAGGGCCGAAATCACCATGCGCAGATCGTCGGCGACGGGGGCGCGCAGCGCCAGCAGACGCACGGTCTGTTCATTGATGAAATGCTCGCATTCATCCACCTTGGGGTCGTCGTTCATCACCCGGGTGGCGATGTCGGAATCGCGCTTGTCCAAGGCCTCGATCGCGGCGGCCAATTGCGCTTCGGCCAGTCCGGCCATGCGGGCCAGGGCGTCGTGCAGACGCTTCAGTTCGTCGTCATAGGATTTGACGATGTGCTGGTCGCCGATGGTGGGCATAGGTGTTCTCCGATCAGCCGAAACGGCCGGTGATATAGCCTTGGGTCAATTGCTGCGCGGGCGCGGTGAAAATCTGTTCGGTATCGCCCACTTCGATGACTTCGCCAAGATGGAAAAATGCCGTGCGCTGCGACACGCGGGCCGCCTGCTGCATGGAATGGGTGACGATGACGATGGTGAAGTTCTCGCGCAATTCGTCGATCAGTTCCTCGACCTTGGCGGTGGCGATGGGGTCCAGGGCCGAGCACGGCTCGTCCATCAGGATCACTTCCGGCGACACGGCGATGGCCCTGGCGATGCACAGGCGCTGCTGCTGGCCGCCGGAAATACCGGTGCCCTTTTCATACAGGCGGTCCTTGACCTCGTGCCACAGTCCGGCCTTTTCCAGGGCATGGGTGACGATCTGGTCCAGGTGGTCGTTGTCGCGGTACAGGCCGTGGATGCGCGGGCCGAAGGCGACATTGTCATAGATGGATTTGGGGAACGGATTGGGCTTTTGGAACACCATGCCGACGCGCATGCGCAACAGCACCGGGTCGATGCCGCCGGGGCCATAGATGCCCTCGCCGTCCAAGGTCACCTGACCGCTGACGCGGGCGATGCCGATGGTGTCGTTCATGCGGTTGAGGCAGCGCAGGAAGGTGGACTTGCCGCAGCCCGAGGGACCGATCAGGGCGGTGACCTCGTTGGTGCGGAAATCCAGGTCAACGCCTTTCAGCGCCATCTTGTCGCCGTAATGCACCTTGACGCCGCGGGCGGTCATCTTGATATCGGTGGCGACAATCTGGTCGGTGGCTTCCGGCATGGGGGTCATCCGTGTCAGTCAAAGGCAGGGCTGGTATAGCGGCAGCAAGGCCCGAGGCAATGTGAAAGTTCAGTGTCAGTTATCGAGCAAAGCATGCACTGAATTGCGCCGGGGCCGCCACAATCCTCTTTCGATGGCTTCGCGCAGGCGGGCGCGGATTTCCTGCAAGGCGGCGGGATTGTTGCGCTGCAAGAAATCGCGCACGTCGTCGTCGCCCAGATAGGCATCGGCGATCAGGTCGAAATGGTGGTTCTTGACCGCGTCGGTGGTGGCGGCGAAGGCGAACAGATAATCCACCGTGGCCGCCATCTCGAAGGCGCCCTTGTAGCCGTGGCGCATCACGCCCTTGATCCATTTGGGATTGACGGCGCGGGCGCGGACCACACGGGCGATTTCCTCGGAAAGCGTGCGGATACGTGGCGATTCGGGGCGCGAATGGTCGGGGTGATAGATGGCGGGCGCCTTGCCCGAGGCGTGTTTGACCGCCGCCGCCATGCCGCCCTCGAACTGATAATAATCGTCCGAATCCAACAAATCGTGTTCGCGGTTGTCCTGGTTTTGCACCACCGCCTCCACCTGCGACAGCCGTTCATGGAACAGGTCGCGGGCGTCGCTGCCCTCGGCGCCGTTGCCATAGGCCCAACCGCCCCAGGCCACGTATGCCTGCGCCAGATCGCCGTCGTCGCTCCAGCCGCCTTCGTCGATCAGCGCCTGCAAGCCGGCGCCATAAGCGCCGGGTTTCGAGCCGAACACCCGCGCCGCCGCCTGGGCGCCCAGGCGCGGGGTGTCGGCGCGCACGCGGGCGGCCAGCGGGTTGATGCTGTCGTCCTCGTCCAGGGCGGCGATGGCACGGACGGCGGAATCGAACAAATTGATCAGATCGGGGAAGGCGTCGCGGAAAAACCCCGACACCCGCAAGGTGACGTCCACGCGCGGACGGTCCAGCACCGTCTGCGGCAGGATCTCGAAGCCGGTGACCCGGCGCGAGGCGGCGTCCCAGGTCGGGCGCGCCCCCAGCAGGGCCAGTCCTTGGGCGATGTCGTCGCCGCCGGTGCGCATGTTGCTGGTGCCCCAGGCGGTCACCGCCATGGCCCGTGGCCAGTCGCCGTTGTCCTGCAAATAGCGTTCGACCAGCAATTGCGCCGATTTCCACCCCAACAGCCACGCCGCCGGAGTCGGCACCACACGGGTGTCGACGGAATAGAAATTGCGCCCGGTGGGCAGCACGTCGGGCCGACCCCTGGTCGGCGCCCCCGACGGGCCGGGAGCGACGAAACGGCCATCGAGGCCGCGCAGCAGACCGTTGATTTCGGCGTCGCCGCAACCATCGACGGCGGGGGCCAGGATCGTCTGGATGTGCTCCAGCACCGCCCGGGTCTGGGTCCAGCCGGCATCGGCGGCTTGTCCGGCCACCAGGGCGCGGGCCAGATTTTCCAGCCGCTCCACCGTGTCGCCGTTGCTGCGCCAGATGCCGCCGGCCAGGATGTCCGGACGCGGGCCGGGCCATTCATCGCCCAATACGCAATCGAGCGGGTCGAAACCCAAACCCAGATCGGCGGCCAGGGCGCGCAGCAATGATTGCTGTCCCGGCTGCGTCCCGCGCCCGATACGGGCCAGGGCGACCAGCAGATCAAGGCGCTGGTCGCCTTCGGGGCTTTGGCCAAAGATGTGCAGGCCGTCGCGGATCTGCAATTCCTTCAGTTCGCACAGATGGTTGTCCAGCTTGGCCAGGGCATCGTCGGCATCGTCGCTGGGCTTGATCCCCAGATCGGCATCCAGGCCGGCACTGGCGGTCAGGCTCAGGATATCCTTGCGCAGAATGGCCAGACGGCGCGGATCGACGCCCGCCGCCTCGTAATATTCGTCCACCAGCCGCTCGAGCTCGGCCAGCGGGCCATAGCTTTCCGCCCGCGTCAACGGTGGGGTCAGGTGGTCGATGATCACCGCCGCCGCCCGGCGCTTGGCCTGGGTGCCTTCGCCCGGATCGTTGACGATGAACGGGTAGAGATTGGGCAACGGCCCCAGGCAGGCCTCGGGGTAGCAATTGGCCGACAGCGCCAGCGATTTGCCCGGCAGCCATTCCAGATTGCCGTGCTTACCCATGTGGATGACGGCGTCGGCACGGAACTGCTCGCGCATCCAGGCGTGGAAGGCCAGATAATTGTGCGGCGGCACCAGATCGGGGTCGTGATAGGAACTGGCCGGATCGATGTTGTAGCCGCGCGCCGGCTGGATGCCCACCGCCACCTTGCCCAACACCAGGATGGGCAGCAGGAACTTGCCGCAACTGAGCTCGCCGGTGCGGAAGAACGGGTCGCTTTCCGGCGCCCCCCATCGCTCGCGCACCGCCTGCTGCACCGGCGCGGGCAGGTCATGGAAAAACGCCAGATAATCGGGCAGGGCGATGCTTTCGCGCTGCTGCCGGTGGTCCAACTGGCGCCAATCGTTGGTGGCGCCTTGTTGCAGCAGGTCCAGCAAATGGTTGCCGTCGGTGGGCAGGGTGTCGAGGCCATAGCCGGCGCCCTGCATGGCCCGCAGCACCTCGACCGTCGCCGCCGGGGTGTCCAGGCCGACACCGTTGCCCAGGCGTCCGTCGCGGTTGGGATAATTGGCCAGCACCACCATCACCCGTCGCTGGGACGGGGCCTTGCGCCGCAGCTTGGCCCAATTGGCGGCCAGGGCGGCGGCGAAGGCGATGCGGTCGGCTTCCGGCTGATGGCGGGCCAGATCGCATTGGGTGGGCTCGTCCCGTGTCGCCGCCTTGAACGACACGGCGCGGGCGAGGATGCGGCCATCCACCTCGGGCAGGGCCACGTTCATGGCGATGTCCTTCGGCCCCAGGCCGGTGTTGCCGTTTTGCCAGCTCTGGCGGTCGCTGCCGGCCAACACCACCTGCAACACCGGGCAATCGGCGGCGGCAAACGGCGAATCCTCGGGCTTGCCGGGGGTGGCGACGGCGAAACCGGTGGCGTTGACGATGACATCGGGGCACATGCGGCCCAGCAAGCCTTCGACCATGGCCGCCGAGGCGTTGTCCTTCAGCGATTGCACATGGATGGCCGCCGCGTTCAGGCCGCGCCCGCGCAAATCGGCCAGCAGCGCATCGACGGGGGCGGTGTCGCCGGCCAGCACCTGGGCGCGGTAGAAAACCACCACGGCGCTGGGCTTGGTCTGGTCCCAATCCTGTTGCCAATCCACCGACGGATAGGGGCCGGCGGCGGGCAGCGGCTTGGGCTCCAGCCAGTCATCTTGGGTGTCGGCCCACCGGATCAGGCTGTCCATATTGGCGGGGCCGCCCTGGATCAGCCAGCGCCACACCCGGTCGAGATCGGGACGGTCCAAGGTGGACAGCGCCATCAAATCGGGGTCGGGTTTGTCGTCGCCGGGCAACAGCGCCAGGGCGATACCCTTACGGTGGCAGGTGGCGGCGATCTGCTCGACGCCATAGGGCCAATAGGATTGCCCACCCAGCAGGCGGATGATCACCAGCCGGGCATGGGCAATCACCTGATCCACGTAAAGGTCCACCGACATGTGGTGGTTGAGGCGCAACAGATTGGCCAGCCGCAGGGCGAACGGCGCCCCCCGCCGCCCATGGGCGGCGGCGATGGCCGACAATTCGGTGTCGGCGGCGGACAGCATCACCACCTCGCCGGGACTTTGCCCCAGGTCGACGGCTTCGGTGCCGTCGGTGATGCTGCCGGGCTGGGCGGCTAGAAGATGCATTCAGATCAGGCCAGCAACGCCGCTTCGATGGCGGCGCGGTCCAGGCCCTTTTCACCGATCACCACCAGACGGCTGATGCGGTCCTCGTCCGCCTGCCAGGGGCGGTCGAACCAGCGTTCGATGCGGGTGCCCACCGCCTGCACCACATGGCGGGCCGGCTTGCCCGCCACCGCCAGGAAGCCTTTCAGGCGCAGGATGTCGTGCAGGGCGATGACTTGGCTCAGGCGGGCTTCCAGCGCCGCCGGGTCGGCCACTTCGGCCAGGGTGATGGCGAAGCTTTCGAAATCGTCGTGGTCGTGGCCGTCCTCGGTGTCGTGATGGCTGGGCCGGGCGGCCAGATCGTCTTCCGCCGCCGCCGACAGGCCCAGGGCGATCAGCGGGTCGATGGCGCTGCGGCTGGTGCGGATCACCCGCACGCCGGGACGCAGCTTGGCCGTCAATTCGCCATGGGTGGCGTCGAGTTGGGCCGCGTCCAGCAGATCGCTCTTGTTCAACAGCACCATGTCGGCGCAGGCCAACTGGTCCTCGAACACTTCTTCCAGCGGATTGTCGTGGTCGGGCTGGGCCATCTGCTCGGGGGTGTCGGCGAAGCGGCCGGCGGCGACAGCCGCGGCGTCGACCACCGCCAACACGCCGTCGACGGTGACGCGCGAGCGGATTTCCGGCCAGTGGAAGGCCTTGACCAAGGGCTTGGGCAGGGCCAGACCGGAGGTCTCGATCAGGATGTGATCGGGCGGATTGGGCCGGTCCAGCAGCGCCTGCATGGTCGGCAGAAACTCGTCGGCGACGGTGCAGCACAGGCAGCCATTGGCCAGCTCGATGATGTCATCATCGGCGCAGCCCTCGATGCCGCACGAGGCCAGCAAATCGCCGTCGACGCCCACATCGCCGAATTCGTTGACGATCAGGGCGATGCGCCGGCCCTGGTTGTTTTCCATCAGATGGCGGACCAAGGTGGTCTTGCCGGCGCCCAGGAAGCCGGTGATGACGGTGGTGGGAACTTTGCGCATGAACGGCTTATCCTTTTAAAATGAGCGGCAGGCCGGCGGCGACGAACACCACATTGCGGCAAACCTGGGCAATACGTTGGTTGACGCGGCCCTGATGATCGCGGAAGTCGCGGCCCAGCCGGGTTTCCGGCACCAGACCCAACCCCACTTCGCTGGAGACCAGCACCACGTCGCCGCGGGCGCCGGCCACCACCTCGGCCAAGGCCTCGGTCGCGGTCGCCACGTCGCGGCCCGCATGCATCAGGTTGCTGATCCACAAGGTCAGGCAATCGACCAGGATGGGCCGGGCCGGGTCAAGGTGGCGGTCCAGCAATGCCGGCAGGTCCAACGGCTCCTCGATGGTGCTCCAGGTGGGGCCGCGCCGGTCCACATGCAAGCGGATACGTTCGGCCATCTCGTCGTCGAAGGCTTGGCCGGTGGCCACATACAGGGCCGGCGTCCCGGCCAGCAGGCCTTCCGCATAGACGCTTTTGCCCGAACGGGCGCCGCCAAGGACCAAGGTGGTGTGGGTCATGAGGTGACCGTCTACCATATCTTGCTAGGCGGCGGCCAGTACCCGTTTGACCATGGCGCTGTCGATATCCCCGTGTTCGCCCAAGGGCGCCTGATTGCGGGCATCCAGGCGGGCGGCGACCTGATCGGCAATATCGGCGGGCAGATCATAAGGCGCCAGTCCCGACGGCACGCCGACCGAGTCGAAGAAGGCGCGGGTATGGGCGATGGCGGCGCGGGCCTTGTCGTCCACCGATCCCTCGTGCACGTTCCACACCCGCTCGGCATATTGGGCCAGCTTGGCCTTTTTCGCCTCGAACTTCACCGCCATCACGCCGGGCCAGACAGCGGCCAGGGTGCGGGCGTGGTCGATGCCGGCGATGGCGGTCAGTTCATGGCCGATGTAATGGGTGGCCCAATCCTGCGGCACGCCGGCGCCGACCAGACCGTTCAGCGCCATGGCGGCGCACCACATCAGATTGGCGCGGGCCTGATAATCGGGCGGATTGCGCATGGCGGCGGGGGCGATTTCCACCAAGGTGGACAAGATGGCCTCGGCCATGCGGTCGGTCAGCGGCGCCTGGGCCGGATAGGTCAGGTATTGCTCGACCACGTGGACGAAGGCGTCGACGATGCCGTTGCCGATCTGGCGCGGCGGCAGGGTATAGGTGCTTTCCGGGTCGAGAACCGAGAATTTCGGCCACACTGCCGGGCTGCCGAAGGACAGCTTTTCGTGGGTTTCGTCGCGGCTGACCACGGCGAAGCAGTTCATTTCCGATCCCGTCGCCGGCAGGGTGAGGACGATGCCCAAGGGGGTGGCGGTATTGACACGGGCGCGCTTGGCCAGGATATCCCAGGGCTCGCCGTCGAAGGGGATGGCGGCGGCGATGAATTTGCAGCCGTCGGCCACCGAACCGCCGCCCACCGCCAGGACGAAATCAAGCTTTTCGGCACGGGCCAGATGCACGGCCTTCATCAGGGTTTCATAGCGGGGATTGGGCTCGATGCCGGAAAATTCCAGCCAGAACAGGCCGGCCGCCTGCAACGCCGCCACCACTTGGGCATGGACGCCGTTGGTCTTGATGGAACCGCCGCCAAAGGCGAACAGCACGCGGGCGCCGGCAGGGATTTCCTTGGCGATCTGGGCGATCTGGCCTTGGCCGAAAATCAGCCGGACCGGATTGTGGAAGGTGAAATTGTCCATGGCGCGCACCCTTTGATCAAGAAGCCGGGGGCGGATTGGGCCATGGTCCGGGCCCCAAGGTCAAGGATCGTTAACCCTGGTCTTGCGCCGATGGCATGTCGACGGGCAGGCTTGCCTTGTCTTCAAGGGTGAAGCAGAAGACGGAGCCCTGGCCGGGGGCATCTTGCACCCAGATGTGACCGCCGTGCAGTTCGACGATCTTTTTGGCGCTGGCCAGTCCGATACCGGTCCCTTGATACGCGTTACGGCCATGCAGGCGCTGGAACAGGCCGAAGATACGTTCGCGGTATTCCGGGGCGATGCCGATACCGTTGTCGGCTACCTTGATCACCCAAGCCGTGCCATCGCGCTCGGCCTTGATCTCGACCCGGGGCGGCTGGTCGGGGCGGCGATACTTCAAGGCGTTGCCGATGAGATTCTGGAACAGGCGGACCAGTTCGACACGGTTGCCGACCAGTGTGGGCAAGGTGTCGGCCAGCACCACCGTACCGCCGGAATCGGCCAAGGCCAGTCTCAGATTGTTCAAGGCCTCGGTCGCCAGCTCACGCAGATTCAGGGGTTCGGGGTGGCCGTCTTGTCGCCCGATGCGGGAATAATCCAGCAGATCCTTGATCAGTTCGCTCATGCGCAAGGCGCCTTCGCGGGCGAAACCGATAAATTCGAAGGCGTCCTTGTCCAGTTTGTCGCCATAACGCCGGGCCAGCAGGTCTACATAGGATACGACCATGCGCAACGGCTCTTGCAGATCGTGCGAGGCGACATAGGCGAATTGCTCGAGTTCGCGGTTGGAGGCCTGCAGCGCCGCCGTGCGCTCGGCGACCATCTGTTCCAGGTGGTCGCGGTATTGTTGCAGTTCGCGCTCGACCGCCTTCAGGGTGTGGCTGATCTCGATCGCCTCGCTCGGGCCGTGATCCAGCACCACCACCGGCGCGCCGGTGCCCAGGGCGATGGCCGGGGCGGCCAGGGCGCGGATGGATCGGCTGATCTTGCCGCCGATGATCCACACCGTCGCCACCCCGGCCAGCAGCAGTACGGTGATGCCGCCAAAGATCAGGGCGATCTGGTTCAGGGTTTCCGCCAGGACGACGGTCCACGGCATGGATATCCCCACCGTCCAATTAGTCTCGGTCGAGCGGTTGAAGGCGATGATGACGTCCAACCCCTCCAAGGTGTGGGTTTCGACTATTCCTTCCGTCGCCGTTTCAATCCGTTGCAGCAGGACGGGCACCCCCTTTTTGCCCACCAGTTGCTCGGCCATGTGGGTGCGCGCGGCGATTACCCCTTGCGGGTCGAAGATTGCGGCCATCCGTCCTTCGGGCAGGCGCTGATCCGTCAAAATCCTGGTCAACGAATCGGTCAGGAAGCCGACGCTGAGCACATAGGCGACTTTACCGTCACGCCACACCGGCACCTCGATGCTGACCACCGGGCGCTTCGTCACCCCGCCCATATACAGGTCGGAGATGCTTGGCTTGCCGGTCAGGAAGACCTGACGCAGGTGCTCGGGATTGCCGTGCCGGGGCAAGGCTTCGCCATAGGGGCGGATGGTGTTCAGCAATTGCTGGCCGCTTTCGTCGCTCAGGACGAAGGTGAAACCGGGAAAGCGGTCGTTCAGGACGCTTTTGGCTTCGGCGTGAAAGCCGGCGAAGTCCGATTGTTGCAGTTTCGAGGACACCGCCAGGGCCTGGGCCACGTTCAGGCCGATACTGAAGTTGCGGTCCAGCGCCGAAGTCAGTGCGCGGGCCGTCTGCAACAGGTCGATCTCGCTCTGCTTCTTTTGATTGCCGTAAAACGTGGCCGCCAGCACGCCCAAGGCGATGGCCGAAGGAATGGCGGTGGCCAGGACAATGGCGATCAGCCTGGAGCGAATACTGGGCAGCGCGAACAGGGTTTGGATAGGCGTGAACCGCATGACGTCGACCAGGAAGAATAATCCAATGGATTATGCCATCTGCCTTGGCCGTCTCGCCAAGTTTTTCATCGGTTTCTGCCGTATCCGGGGGGCTAAAAGATGTCGAAGGGAACATAGGTGCGGACGATGGCCCCCAGGCTGCCGTCACGGCTGGCATCTTCCAGCGCCTTATCCAATCGTTGCTGCAAATCGGGGCGGTCCTTGTTGAGGACGATATGGACCGGCCAGCCGGAATCGATGGGGGCGGAAACAAAGCCGAAATCGGTACCGTCGGTGCTGATCAGAAACGGATGCACCGTCATCATCGGCGCCAGGATCAGATGGGCCTGTTGCAAGGGCAGGGTGGCGATGACGTCGAAAATGGTCGGGCGCGGCACCGGAATATAGCTGCCGCCATATTTGTCGGCCAGCCATTTGGCCTGGCGCGAGCCTTCCTGCACCGCCACCTTGCGGCCCCGGACCAGATCGTCCATGGAGTGGCCGGCCAGATCGCGGTGACCGACGAAAACCGAGGTGGAACGCCAATAAGGCTGCGAAAACAGCATGTCCTTTTCGCGTTCCGGCGTTTTGGTCAGATTGCCGAAGCCGATCTGCGCCTTGCCGTCGCGCACATGGGCGACCAGGGCGGCCAAGGGCATCAATTGATAGCGACAGCGTAGCTCCAGGCGTTGGCACAACAGCCGGGCCAGATCCATGTTGATGCCGGTGATGCTGCCGTCCGGCTGGTGCATGCTGAAATTGGGGGTGGAATCGGTAAGGGCGACGATCACATCCTCGGCTGCCGATGGCGCAGCCGACAACAGCCATAGAATGGCTGCCAACTTAAACCTTCGCATAGGCGCCCCTCCCAATCCCCAGTCGAAAGTATGAAGATTGTGCGTGAGCTTGGCAAGACTTAAGCCTTGACGCCGGCGCCTTTGGCCTTGGGGGCGGTGGGGTCCAACGGCCAGCGCGGACGGGGGGCGAAATCCAGGCCGTCGACCAGGCCCAGGCGAAAACGTTCCACCCCGGCCCAGGCGATCATGGCGGCGTTGTCGGTGCACAATTTCAACGGCGGCGCGATGAAGGTCAGGCCGGCCTTGGCCGCCAGATTGGTCAACTCGGCCCGCAACGCGCTGTTGGCGGCGACGCCGCCGGCCACCACCAGATGCTTGCCCTCGGGCCATTGGCGGGTGAACAGCTCGATGGCGCGGCGGGTACGGTCGGCCATGGATTGCGCCACCGCCGCCTGAAAGCCGGCGGCGACGTCGGCGATATCTTTATCCGACAACGGCTTGGGCAGGCTTTCCACCAGCAGGCGGACGGCGTTCTTCAGCCCGGAAAAACTGAAATCACAGCCGGGCTTGCCCTTCATCGGGCGCGGCAAGGCAAAGCGGGCGGCATCGCCCTTGGCCGCCCAGGCCTGGATCTGCGGCCCGCCGGGATAGCCCAGGCCGATCATCTTGGCCGCCTTGTCGAAGGCCTCGCCCACCGCATCGTCGATGGTGGTGCCCAGGCGGCGATAATCGCCGACGCCG
>Ga0209066_10000320_pt1 | contig 71492 bp, 64 predicted proteins | sample All_14_2_FD_187198 | JGI IMG/M metagenome (GOLD analysis project Ga0209066, IMG submission 187198) | Freshwater microbial communities in response to fracking from Pennsylvania, USA - Allegheny Zone_MetaG_DW_15 (SPAdes) (version 2) ...
TGAGCACCGCGCCGGTCATGGGGATGCCAAAGTGGGCTTCGAGCATGGCCGGCACGTTGGGCAGCATGACGGCCACGGTGTCGCCCACGCCCACGCCGCGTTGGGACAGCGCGCTGGCGAGTTGGCGGCAGCGGTGGTAGGTCTGGAGCCAGGACTGGCGCAGAGCGCCGTAGACGATGGCGGTGCGTTCGGGGTAGACGCGTGCGCTGCGTTCGATGAAGCTCAGGGGGGACAGGGCCACGAAGTTGGCGGCGTTCTTGTCCAGGCCCGTTGTGTAGGGATTGATTCGGTCCATGCTTGTCTCCGTGTCCCATCCGTCTGCGGCGTGTGGGCCGCTCGGCGGGGCTGTCTTGTTCGAGACATGGATGATCCGAAAGCATGTTTGCAGCAATCCGCGACGAATGTGACGAATGTTTGCAGCGGTCGGTCGCTTGGGCACCGACTCCTAGAATCCCGGCAAACACCACTGGACGTGTGATGGCCAGGAGACAATGTGAGCACTTCCATCCCCTCGGGTTCTTCCCGAGACGCGCAACGCATCGAGTCGCTTCAGGCGGGCCTGGACCTGATTGACCAGGGCTTCACCCTGATCGACGAGCACCTTCGGCTCGTTGCCTGGAACGAGCCTTTCCTCAAGCTGCTGGAGTTCCCCGACCACATGGGGTACGAAGGGGCGCCTTTCGAGAGTTTCATGCGTTACAACGCGGAGCGTGGCGAATACGGCGAGGGCGACATCGAAACCCAGGTTCGCGAGCGGGTGGAAGCCGCCAAGGCCTTTCGCATCCACGACATTGAACGCACCCGTCCCAACGGCACCGTGCTTCGGGTCCGCGGTTTTCCGGTGCCGGGGCACGGGTTTGTGACGCTGTATTCAGACATCACCCAACAGCGCCATTCCGAGGAGCTTTTGCGCGAGCACAACGCCCTGCTGGAACTGCGCGTGGCGCAGCGCACCGCCGAACTGCGTGCCACCAACGACCAGTTGCGCGAAGCTTTGAGGCTGAACGAGCAGTTTGCCAGTTCGCTGGAGCGCAGCGAGGCGCAGATGCGGCTGATCACCGACTCGATTCCAGCGCTGCTGGGGTACTTCGACTCGACCCTGGTTTACCGCTACATCAACAGGGGCTACCGCGATTGGTTTGGCCTGGACACCACCCGGCCTGACCAGGCCGGCGCGCGCGGGTTTCTGGGGCTGGGCACGTATTCGCTGATCAAGCCTTTCATCCGGCAGGCGTTGCGCGGGGAGCCTGTGACCTTTGAATACGAGGTCAATACCGTTGGTGGCGTCAGAAAGCTGGCCCGCACGTCGCTGATTCCCGAGGTCACGGACAGGGGCGATGTGGTGGGGTGCTTCGAGTTGACGTTCGACATCACGCAGGAGCGCCGCACGCACGACATCCTGGTGCAGGCCCAGAAGATGGAAGCGCTGGGGCAGTTGACCAGTGGGCTCTCGCACGACTTCAACAACATTCTCACCGTCATCCTGGGCAACCTCACCGCGCTGAGCGCCCATGCCGATGTCCGGCACCACGTGAGCGAATACATCGCCCCCGCGGTCGATGCGGCACGCCGGGGTTCGGACCTCATCAAAGGGCTGCTGGCGTTCTCACGACAGCAGCCCATCCAGTCCAGCGCCGTGGAATTGGATGCCTGCGTGCTCAGCCTGGACAAGCTGGTGCGCCACACTTTGCCCGGCACGTTGAAACTCGCTTTTGAGCTGGACGCACCGGGTGTGCACTGCCTGCTGGACGCCAACCAATTTCAGAATGCGCTGCTCAATCTCATCTTGAATGCCAAGGATGCCACGCAGTCCAAGGGTCACATCACCGTGCGCAGCGCCACCCGGGTGCTGGACGCGGAACGCGCCGCACAGCTGAACCTGTCCACCGGGGTTTACGTGTGCCTCTCGGTGGAGGACGACGGCTGTGGCGTCGATGCCCAGACGCTGACCCGTGTGTTCGAGCCTTTCTTCACCACCAAGCAGGTGGGGCAGGGTTCGGGCCTGGGTCTGTCCATGGTGTACGGCTTTGCACGCCAGTCCGGGGGGGCTGTCGAGATCGACAGCGAGCCAGGGGTGGGCACCACCGTGTCTTTGTGGCTGCCTTTGCCCGAGGCACTGCCTGGCGACGAGTTGGACCCGTCCGATGACCTCTCCCTGGCCTCGCAGGACGCCCCACCCCAGGGGCTGGCCCTGCTGGTGGAGGACGATGCCCACGTGCGCAAGGTCGTGCGCCGCCACTTGCTGGACCTGGGCTATGCGGTGATTGAGGCGTCCAATGGCCACGAGGCGCTCGACATACTGGACCAGACCGATGGCCTGCAGGTGGTGTTGTCCGACTTTGTCATGCCCGGTGGGGTGAACGGCCAGCAGGTCACCACCCATGCCATCCGGCGTGGCACCATTCCCAAGGTGTTGCTGATGAGCGGCTATCTGCCCGACACGGCCCAACCCACTGAGGTGCCTCTCATACAGAAACCGTTCACCCGCGAGCAGCTGTTGCAGGCCCTTCAGACCCATTTCGACTGAACCCATGACCCACGCCGCCGCACCGCATCCGCCCAGACACCTGGTTTATCTCGTCGAGGACGACGAGGAGGTGGCACGGGTGGTCATGCGTTCGCTTCAGGAGTTCGAGTTCCTGGTGGAGTGGTTCCGTGACGGTGCGTCGCTGCAGCGCAAGCTCAAGACAGAGCAACCCGACCTGTGCATCCTCGACCTGGGCCTGCCCGACATGGACGGCACGGGCCTCATCAAACAGCTGGTCGCTCACGGCAGCTGCGGGGTGCTCGTGCTCACAGGCCGCAGCCATCCGTTTGACCGCGTCATGGGCCTGGAACTGGGCAGCGACGACTATGTGGTCAAGCCCTTCGAGCCACGGGAACTGGTGGCCCGCGTGCGCAGCATCCTGCGCCGCAGCACACCGGGCGGTCGCACCGGTGGTTCCGCCGCCAAAAGGTACGCCAGTTTCCTGGGCTGGACACTGGATTGCTCGGCCAACACGCTGACCGCACCCGACAACACGTCGCACCTGCTTAGCACGGCCGAAACCCAGGTGCTGCGCCAGTTTGTGGAGCGCCCCCACCAGATCCTGACGCGAGAGCAACTGCTGGGGCAGCGTGACCTGTCCCCGCTGGACCGCAGCATTGACGTGCGGATTTCCCGCATCCGCCGAAAAATCGAACAGGACCCGCAGAACCCCAAAGTCATCAAGACCGTGTACGGGGCCGGTTACCTGTTTGCGGCGAATGTGACCTGGTCCTGAGTCGGCGGGGCGCTGCTATGCTCTGTTCGCCCGTCCGCACGGGGGCACCGTGTTTGCCTGTGCCGCTGACGCGATGGGTCTGAATGTCAACCGGATGCGTCACCCCATGTTCAAAACCCTTGCCCGCTGGTGGGCGAACCGAAATGCCCCCAACCCTGTGGAGGCCGCGCTGATGGCGCATGCCGACAACGCCGAGCAGGCCATGGTGGGGCTGGCCAGGGCCTTTGTGTTGGACCAGCAGCGCCGCGAGGCCGAAACCCGTCGGGCAGCGCGTTTTCGCCGCTGGATGATGGGCGTGCTGGTGTTGGGCTCGTTGGCGGTGTACGCAGGCTTGGCGGCCAAGGCTCTGCTGCCCTTGCCCGCGGTGGTGGCGGGCAAACCGGCCATCGGCGTGGTGAAGGTGGAGGGCCAGATCGGTGCCAATGCCAAGCTTGCGGCGGCCGATTTGGTGGTGCGCGCCCTCAAACGGGCGTTCGAGGACGACAACGTCAAGCGGGTGGTGATCTACATCGACTCTCCCGGAGGGGCACCGGTGGAGGCCGAGCGCATCATGGATGCGGTGTCCGAGCTGCGCAAGCAGCACCCCAAACCCGTCCAAGCCGTCATTGGCAACCTGGGGGCGTCGGCGGGTTACATGGTGGCGCTGTCGGCCGACGACATCGTCAGCGCCAAATACTCTCTGGTGGGCTCCATCGGCGCCATTTTGCAAAGCTGGGACGTGCACCGCGTGCTGGACAAGTACGACGTCAAGGCCAAAACCTACGCGTCGGGCAGCCTCAAAGGCATGCTCAACCCTTTTGAGCCCTCCACCCCCGAAGGTGAGGCCAAGGCCCAGGCGTTGGTGAATGAGCTGGGGCGGCAGTTCGCCAGTCTGCTGAAAGAGCGGCGCGGCAGCAAACTGACCCAGCCACTGGAGCGCTACACCACGGGCGAGGTGTGGGGTGGGCAGGATGCCCTGGCCCTGGGCCTGGTCGACGCCAACGGCACGCTGGAGACCCTGGCTGCCGCGCAACCGGACCTGGAACTGGTCCATTTCGGGCCCTTCGAGCGCAAGGGGGCTTTGGAGGGTTTGCTGACGTCGGTCGGCGACATGGCGGGTGCGCTCAAGGCGGGCGTCGAGCTTGCCAGGGGCACGGTGGTCCAGCCTTGAAGCCCGATCCCGCCATTCACCGGCCTTCTGCGGGGCGACCGCCTTTGCCCGCCGCCCAGCGCGGGGAGGTGGGTGTCGCCATCCCGGGTTACCTGCACGACACCTACTGGTGGGCTTACCTGCACCCCAACGCGGTGCGTGTGTTCGAGCGGCAGTGGCTGGTCAACCTCATTCTGTGGGGCAACTTTGCCCGCTTGCGCGACGCGGCGTTGGCCGAACTGGGCAGTCCCATTGGCGGCAATGTGCTTCAGGTGGCCTGTGTTTATGGCGACTTCACCCAGAAGCTGGTGAGCCGCCTCGGTCCCGGCGCCCATTTGAGGGTGGTGGACGTGGCCCCCATCCAGGTGGACAACCTGCAGCGCAAGCTGGGACCGCACCCGCAGGTGAGCGTGGCCCGGCAAGATGCCACCGCGCTGGACTTGGCAGATGCCAGCCAGGATGCGGTGGTGCTGTTTTTTCTGCTGCACGAACAGCCCGCCGACGTGCGCCGCCAGACGCTGGCCGAGGCTTGGCGGGTGACCAAACCCGGCGGCAAGCTGGTGGTGGTGGACTACCACCGGCCCTCCGCCCTGCACCCGCTGTACCTGCCCATGGTGGCGGTGCTGAAAATGCTGGAGCCCTTTGCATTGGACCTGTGGCGCACAGAGATCCCCTGCTGGTTACCCCCCGGCGCGCAGCCCGCCCGGCTCACGCAAAGCACCTGCTTCGGGGGGCTTTACCAGCAAGTGGTCATGGTCCGTTGATGGCTGGCTGAGAAGGGGCACACCCACATGAAAACCGTTCACCGTTCGGCACTGCTGTGGCACAGCGCGAGCGAGATGTTTGCGCTTGTCAACGACGTGGCCCGTTACCCCGAGTTTTTGCCGTGGTGTGCCCGAGCGATGGAAGTGGTGCTGTCTGCCGATCAGACCGAGGTGACCATGGACATCGACTTCCATGGTCTGCACCACAGCTTCACCACCCGCAACCAGCTGGTGCCGGGGCGGCAGTTGACCATGACCCTGGTCAACGGCCCATTCACCCACCTGGATGGCCTGTGGCAGTTCACCCCACTGGGTGACGGCAGTCCGCCTGCCTGCAAAGTGGAGCTCACCCTGAACTATGGGTTCGCCCACTCGTCGCTGGATGTGCTGTCGGGCAGCGTGTTTGACCACATCGCCGCCAGCATGGTGGACGCGTTCGTGGCCCGCGCCCACCAGTTGTTGGGTGAATGAATGGTCATTTTTTAAGCCATCAGCGCAATATGGACAAGCGCTGACAGCTATCAAAAATGAAAATTCAGGCTGCGATGGGCGTGCGGATCAGGTGATCGAACGCACTCAGCGCGGCTTTGGCACCTTCACCGGCGGCGATCACGATCTGCTTGTAAGGCACGGTGGTGCAATCGCCTGCTGCGAACACGCCGGGTACGTTGGTGTGGCCTTTGGCGTCCACCACGATTTCGCCAAAGCGGCTCAACTCCAGCGTGCCTTTGAGCCACTCGGTGTTGGGCACCAGGCCGATCTGCACGAACACGCCTTCCAGGGGCACCAGGGTCTCCTCACCGCTCACGCGGTCTTTGAAGCGCAGGCCGTTCACTTTCTCGCCGTCGCCGGTGATTTCGGTGGTTTGGGCGTTGACGTGGATGGTCACGTTGGGCAGGCTTTTGAGCTTGTTCACCAGCACGGCATCGGCCTTGAGCTGGTCGGCAAACTCCACCAGTGTCACGTGGCTGACGATGCCAGCCAGATCAATGGCCGCCTCCACCCCGGAGTTCCCGCCGCCGATGACCGACACGCGCTTGCCCTTGAACAGTGGGCCGTCGCAGTGGGGGCAGTAGGCCACGCCCTTGTTGCGGTATTCGGCTTCGCCAGGGCAATTGACATTGCGCCAGCGCGCGCCAGTGCTGAGAATCACGCTGCGGCTTTTGAGGATGCCACCGTTTTCCAGGTGCACTTCCACCAGGCCACCTTCTGCGGCGGCAGGCACCAGTTTGGCTGCGCGCTGCAGGTTCATGATGTCCACACCGTAGTGGCGCACCTGCGCTTCGAGCGAGGCAGCGAATTTGGGGCCGTCGGTCTCCAGCACGGAGATGTAGTTTTCAATGGCCATGGTGTCGTTCACCTGGCCACCCATGCGCTCCGCGGCCACGCCCACCCGGATGCCTTTGCGGGCGCCGTACACGGCGGCGGCGGCACCGGCAGGTCCCCCACCGACGATGAGCATTTCGTACGGGTCTTTGGCCGACAGTTTGGCTGCATCGCGGGCAGCGGCTCCCGTGTCGATCTTTGCGACGATTTCTTCCACCAGCATGCGGCCCGAACCGAAGGGGGCTCCGTTGAGGAAGGTGCTGGGGACGGCCATGATCTGGCGCTCGTTCACCTCATCCTGGAACATGCCGCCTTCGATCACCGTGGCCTTGACCTTGGGGTTGAGAATGGCCATGAGGCTGAGTGCCTGAACCACGTCGGGGCAGTTGTGGCAGCTCAAGGACATGTAGACCTCGAAGTTGAAGTCGCCGTCCAGTGCCTTGATCTGTTCGATCACGTCGGCCTCGACCTTGGGCGGGTGGCCGCCGGTCCATAACAGGGCCAGCACCAGCGAGGTGAATTCATGGCCCAGGGGCAGGCCGGCAAAGGTCAGGTTCAGCTCGGCACTGCCTTGGGGGCGCACCAGGTTGAACGAGGGCCTGCGGGCGTTGTTGCCGTCGAAGCGGGCAGAAATCTTGCCGCCGGAAGCGGCCACGATATCGGCCAACAGTTGCTTGACCTGTCCATCGGCTTCGGTTGGCGCTGCGGGATTGGCCAGGCTGGCCACCAGCTCGAAGGGCTGTGTCACGCGCTGGAGGTAGGCTTGGAGCTGGGCTTTGAGGGTGTCGTCGAGCATGGTGGAGTCCTGTGTGAGAAGGGTTGAAAGCGTTGAATGGTGTAAATATAGATTTTGGCTATTGAAATTTCTATTTGCAAATTTGAAAGCTATCAATAGGCAAAATCCATCAAGGCTTTGGTGTGTTTGCCACCCGTGCCACGGCAAAAAAAAAGGCTGCACGGCAACCCTTTTTTGAGGAGGCACCGACCCAAGGTCGGTGGATCGCCATCAGATCTTGCCGACCAGGTCCAGAGACGGGGCGATGGTTTTGGCACCTTCGTTCCATTTGGCGGGGCACACTTGGCCAGGGTTGGCAGCGGTGTACTGGGCAGCTTTGAGCTTGCGCAGGGTTTCTTTCACGTCGCGGGCGATTTCGTTGGAATGCACTTCCATGGTTTTGATCACGCCATCGGGGTTGATCACGAAGGTGCCGCGCAGCGCCAGACCTTCTTCGGGGATGTGAACGCCAAACGCGTTGGTCAGGGCGTGGGTGGGGTCACCGACGAGAGGGAACTGGGCTTTGCCCACGGCGGGGGAGGTTTCGTGCCACACCTTGTGCGAGAAGTGGGTGTCGGTGGTGACGATGTACACCTCGGCACCGGCTTTCTGGAATTCGGCGTAGTTGTCGGCTGCGTCTTCCACTTCGGTGGGGCAGTTGAAGGTGAAGGCGGCAGGCATGAAAATCAGCACGGACCACTTGCCCTTCAGGCTCGCGTCGGACACTTCGATGAATTTGCCGTTGTGGAAGGCCTGGGCTTTGAAAGGCTGGACTTGGGTGTTGATCAAGGACATCAATAACTCCGTTGAGGTGGTTGGGATCGAAGAGCTGTTCATCTCACGCCGTTGTTTATTGGCGCTGGGGAAAGTATAGGAGTGAACTATTGCGTTTGCCTTTTCTAGGCGCTTGGTTATTCCTAATCCGCCGATAGATGGCTTTTATGAAGGTCGCCCCAACGCGGTTGCTTGGCCGCTGGCAGGTGTGGGTGTGAGTCGGCGCTTTCACGAAATCAGGACCGTGCACCTACGGGGTTGTGTGGGGTTGCCTGGGCAAGCGCTGCAACTGCAGCTGGGCCAGGGAGGCATAAAGCGGCGCACTGACGAGGCGGGACACCCCGGTGGCCACCAAAGCGCTGGCCATCAGGCTGAGCACCATGGCATGGCCGGTCACCATTTCCATCACGATGATGAATGACGTCAACGGTGCCTGCGTGACGGCGGCCAGGAACGCCGCCATGCCCAGTGCGATGAGGGTGGGCGTGTTGCCATAGCTCGTCAGACCGGCCAGCTCGTATCCCATGGCCCCCCCAATGGACAGCGACGGCGCAAAAATGCCCCCAGGCACGCCTGACCAGGCCGTCAGCCAAGTGGCCATGAATTTCAACAGCACGGTCAGCGGGTTGGTGTCGGCCTGGCCTTCCAGCAGAAACCTGGTGTGGGCGTATCCGCTGCCAAAGGTTTCCCCTTGCGTGACCCAGCCCATCACCGCCACCACGAGGCCGCACAAGGCGGCAAACCGGACGGGGAACCGGCTGCGCATGCGGCTGAGGGCGTCATGGGACGACCCCGACAAGGACACCACGAGCAACCTGGAAAACAAACCGCCTGCCAACCCGCACGCCAGGGTGACGAGCAGTGCTGGCCAAAACAGAGCCCAACCCAGGTCCTGTACCTGGATGACTCCAAAGTACGTGGCGTTGCCATAAGCTGAAACCCCCATTAGCCCTCCCAGCACGATGGCTGCGAGCAAAAGCCCGTGGTGGCGGTGTTCGGGGTGCTTTGAAAGTTCTTCGATGGCAAACATCACGCCTCCCAGAGGTGTGTTGAATGCCGCGGCAATGCCCGCAGCACCGCCGGCCGTGAGCAATCCGTGGTCTGACACCTGGGCACGGGCCGGCATCCACCGCCTTGCGTGGTGCATCACGCCTGCGGCCACTTGCACGGAAGGCCCTTCTCTGCCCAGCGACAAACCCGCCAGCAAGCCCCATGTGGAGAGGAGCATCTTCGCGGCACTCAACCGAACAGAGACAAACATCCCCCTCAAAGCCGGTGGCGTGGCCGGCGACAGGGATGCCATGACCTGAGGTATGCCAGAGCCCGCTGCCCCCGGTGCAAAACGGCGGGTGAGGGCCACGATGGCCGCCGCTGACAACGGTGTCCAGAGCAGTGGCATCCATGGCCAAGGCGCACGTTGATCGAAAAACACCGCCAATGCATGCTCGGTCATCCAGGTAAACAGCACCACGGTGCCGCCGGCCAGGGCCGCGAAGGCCAACACCACCCCTCGACCTCCCCAGAGGTGCCAGTCGTTGAGTTCTTGCTTGATGGCAGACAAGGCGTGGGGGTGCATTTCGGGTTCCAAACGCATGCAAACGGTACAAAAGAATAGGTGCAAATGTATTTGATACATTTGCACCTATGTGTATCAGGGGGTTCGATGTGTGTGCTTTATGGCAAAAAGGAGACAGGCATGGTCAACGTGGGGCTGGTGGGATACGGCAAAGCGGGCATGGCCGTGGCAGAGGTATTGGTGGCCGACCCACGGTACTCGCTGCGGTGGGTGGCTCGCCGTCAGGAGGAGGCAAACGGTGCTTCGGTGGCGGTGGGCACGCAGGTGGTGCCCACTCTGACATTGGCATCGAGCCATCTCGGTGATTGGTTGGACGAATATCCTGTTGACGCGGTGGTGGATTTTTCCCGGCCACAGGCGGTGCAGATGTACGGAGAGGCGCTGCGCCGACGGGGTGTGGCATTGGTCAGCGCCATTTCCGCTTACAGCGAAGACGAGTTGGCATACGTCCGCGGCCTTGGGCAGGACATACGGGTGATGGCGTCCCCCAACATCACGCTGGGCATCAATTTTCTGATACTGGCGGCAAAACTGTTGCGAGGCATTGCGCCGTTTGCCGACGTGGAGGTGTTGGAGCAGCACTTTCGCGAGAAGCCCGAGGTTTCGGGCACAGCCCGCAAGATTGCCGAAAGCCTGAACCTTGAGGAGGATCGGATCACCTCGCTGCGGTTGGGTGGCATTGTGGGGCACCACGAGGTGATATTTGGGTTTCCCTACCAAACCGTGCGCCTCATTCACAACGCCATCAAACGGGAGGCGTTTGGCACTGGGGTTGCATTTGCTCTGGCGGAATTGCTGAACCAGCCAGCGGGGTTTTACACTTTTGACGACTTGTTGATGGCACGGGTGCGCCACGATCTTGTCCATTCATAAAGCCGCTGTTGTCGGGTCACAGCTCTGCCAGAGGGGTTTGTGCCGCTTGTGGGTCCACTTCCAGAATGGCGATCAGTGCATTCAGGTCCCGCTCAAGCCGCGCCAGGGTGTCAGGTGGCAGTGCATCCAACCCTGCGGGCAAAACCCCCATCGGGGGGCCAGGGGCCTTGTCCAGCAGACTCTGACCCAGTGGGGTCAGCGACAGCTGAACCACCCGCTTGTCGTGTGCGGCTTTTGTGGGGGTGAGCAAGCCCCTGGCCTGCATCGATTTCACCATGTTGCTGGCCGTGGGCTGCCTCACGTTCAAGGCCTGTGCCAGTTGGCTCACACCTATACCTGGCTGGCTTCCAATAACAGACAGCGCCCACACCTGGGCGCCTCCCAATCCAACGGCTTGTTCAACCTTGCGAAAGTGTGAGCGAACGGCCCCGAACACCATGCGAAATTGCAGCAGCACTCGCGTGGCTTGTTCCTGCTTGGTGACTGACATCTGGGAGGACGGGACTTGGGTTTTCACCGGACGTGAGTGAGTCCAAAAAGCCCAGGCCCCGTGACGTTTGGCCGGTGGTGTTCAAGCTGGCAAGAGACGGAAGCACAGAATGGCCACCACGGTCGGGCCCAGCGCTCCCAGGAACAGGCTCAACGGGGAAATGGCCCCTTCGTGGAAGGTGCTCTTCAAAATGGATGCCCCGGCTGGATTCGGCGCATTCGCAATGATCGTCAGGCCACCCCCCGTCACGGCACCGGTGAGAACGGCATATTTGAATTCAGGGGTCAGGCCATCCACCAATGACGCCAAATAGGTGAGGGCAGCGTTGTCGGTGATGGCGGTCAGCGCCGTGGCACCGAAATACACGGACGTGGCGTCCATGCTCAGCAGCACGGGTTGAAGCCACCACTGCTGCATGCCGCCCAACACCACCAGGCCTCCCAGGAAAAACGCCACCAGCAGGCCTTCACGAAGGATCAGACGCTCCTGAAAAGCCGGGTACGCGGTGGCCACACCCATGAATAGCAAAAATATAGCAATGAACGCAGCTGGGTGGTGCGAAAGAACCACAATAGCCACCAGAAATGCCAAATGAACGCCCACCATCCAGGCGGGCACGCCGCTGTATGGGGATTGTGTGGAGTCGCTCATGCCCTTGAGTTCTTTGGCGAACAGGAAGGTCAGCAACCCAGCGTTGATGAAGACCGCCACAGCCGCTTTCCAGCCGACGTGGGTCACCATATAGACGATGTCCAGGTTCCACTTGGCGGCCACCATCAGCACAGGGGGGGCTGCAAACGGTGTCAGAGTACCGCCAATGGACACGTTGACAAACAGCACGCCCAGCGCGGCGTACTGCAAACGGCGGGATGCTTTGGCAAACACGGTGTCTTTCATCAACAAGGCCGCCAGCGTCATGGCGGCTGGCTCGGTGATGAACGAGCCCAGCAGAGGCACGATGGACAGCGCGGTGAGGAAAAAGGCCATGGTGCGTGGCAAGGGAATGGCCCGCACCAGCAGCTGAACAGCAGAGGATGACACCTGCAAAATGGGTTTGCTGGCTGCCACCACCATGATGGCAAACACGAACAGTGGCTCCGTGAAATTTCGCCCATCGAGGTATTGCATGGCAGCGTGAAAGCCTTCCATTGCCCCCATCACCGCCATGAAAATCATGGCCCACACCCCAAACACGATTTCCACCTCTGCCAGCAAGTGCCACACCCCAGCGTGAGCGGGGCGTGTGTGGGCGAGATGCTCGAAGAATTTGGTTGAAAACGTGTGGACCAACGCCAAGGCAAACAAGGCCGCTGCCACAGCCTGGATGGTGGAGGGGTTCATGGTAAGGGGCCGCAAGCGGCAAGGGGTTGGGGAGCGCGGATTGTAGGCTCAGCCCCAAAACCAAGTGCCAGGGTGGGAGGGGTCAGTGGCTCAGGCGCTCAAAGGGCAGGTGTTGCTTTACCAGTATCACAGTGCAAGGTGCGTCCATTGCCACTTTGATTGGCACCGTGGCCACAAATCGCTGCATTTGCAGTCCGTGTGTGGCCGCACCCATGACGATCATGCTGACGTTGTTGCCCTCGGCGTAACGCACCAGCGCAGCGGCCACGTCGTTGGACTCCAGCACATGAAAGGAGGTCTGGTGACCGTCGAGGTCCAGGGGTTCTGCCCATTGGCGCATCATCGTCAAATGGCGACGGTGCACCGATGTCTCACTGCTCTCACTCCGGGTGCTGCTGGTGTCACCGGGTGAAATGACCGTCACGCAAGCCAGTCTGGCGCCCGGACGGATACCCAGTGAGCGTGCCACGGCCTGCCTCAACGAATACAAGGTGGCATCACTGACATCGTGATGGGGCACCGCCACCATCAGGATGGGAACTTCGTCGATCTGCTGGGCAGGCATAGGGCTGGGCTGATAGTGTTTGCCTGCGGCTCTGAGCCAGCGTTTGAAATGTTCGGTAAACCCTGTGCCTTTGGTGCGTTGACCACGTGCTGTGAGCCTGACCTGGGTGGGGTTGGCAAGGTCGAGGGCCAAGTGCGCGGCTGAGGGGTAACGCTGTGCGGCCTCGGGTTCCAGGCACTTCAGCACAATTTCCTGAAACCACTCCGGCAGATCAGGTCTTGAAGCCCGGGGGGGTTTGGGGTCCATCCACAACCGTTGTCGCAGTCCGCCTGTGGTGTTGGGTGCGCCAAACGGGAGTTCACCGGTGGCCAGTTCATACAAGATGACACCCAGTGCAAAAATGTCACTGCGGGGGTCTCCGCGGACGCCCACCACCTGTTCAGGTGCTATCCATGCAGGTGACCCCACAGCTTTTCGCAACTCTTCGGCCAGCAGGTCGGGATAGTGGGCGTGGCAGGACAGCCCGAAGTCCAGTAACACGGCAGTGCCATCGGGTTTGATCAGCACATTGGCGGGCTTGAGATCCAGATGGCAGGCATTTTGGCGATGCAGGCTGTGTAGCGCGCGGGCAACGGCTTCACCCAGCGTTGCGAGTGTTTCAGCATCCAAGGGCGGCTTGTGTTCGCCGGGTTGGGGCAGCCAGCGTTCAAGCGTTTGTCCAGGAACGTGCTCCATGACCAGATGAGGAACGTTGTCCAAGTCACCTGCCGCCACGAATCGGGGTACGTGGGGTCCTGTGAGCGCCTGCATCAGCTGGTGTTCCACTTCGAAACTGACGATATTTTCTGCCCCGTCGCTCGCGGTCATTCGGGGGATCTTCATGACCATCGGAAAACCTGGGCCCTGTGTCCCATTGGCGTAATGCACCGAATAGATGTGTGCCATGCCTCCCGCGTGGATGCACCCGTCGATGACGAACCCATCCAGCTCGGTACCGGGTTGCAGCAGTTTCATTGTCCTTCTTCCAGTCGCCGGGCAAAGTACTCTGGCAGTCCCGCACGACGCACCGCAGCGGCGGCTTCCGAGTGGTTGTAGGCAATGCGGTGAAAGGTCAATTGCTTGTGCTGCAAGTCAAACATGGCGTACATCGCGAGGGGCTTGCCATCCCGGGGTTGGCCCACAGAGCCGACGGTGGCGATCCACTGGCGGTGAGCGGGCGTGGGTATGGGGACGCCTGGTGTGGGTGTGAAGGCCATCAGGCCACGCCCGTTTCCCCTGTAGTAGAGGGTTTGTTCGTGCACATGACCGCCAAACACATATCGCACGCCGGGGTCTGAACTGGCGGCTTCCAAGCTTGCTTCCGCACTGCGGGCGTCGTCCACATATCGCCACTTTGGAGGCAGGTCTGCGCTGGCGTGTACCAGATAGATGCTGTCGTATTTGGCGGTCAGAGGCAGCTCGGACAGGAAGGCTCGTTGTGCTGAGTTGAGCTGCGCATGGGTCCATGCGGCCGTGGCTTCGCCTTGACGCTGGGTTTGCGCTGGCGGGGCCACTGCCATCACGTCGTGGTTGCCTTGCACTGCCAAGGCACCTTCCCGCAGCAGGTGCTGAATGCGGTCAAGCACCGCTACTGGGTCGGCGCCATAACCCACCAAATCGCCTAAAAATGCAAACTTCTGGGCACCCTGCGTTTGAGCATGTGCCAAACACGCGTCCAATGCCTGAATGTTTGCATGAATGTCTGAAAGCAGAGCCAGTTTCATGCAGTGGTCTCACTTTGGGGCGTCAGGGGACGCCCAACGCTTCTTTGAATGGGCGTACCGCTTCAGCGCCCGACGCTTCCGTCAGTTTGGGTAGCAAGGCCACAAGATCGTCAAGACCGGAGGCCGCTTCAACGGCCAAATTCAATCGAAAACCCCGCAAGCCCAGTTGTGCGGTCAGTTGTGTGGCCAGTTGGTAGGCCTGCGTGTAGCGCTCTGCCGCAGATCTCGTGTCTGTGCTGGCTGATGATGGGGTTTCAGCTGGCGAAATGGGGTTGACCACCTCGCGAAGAAACCCTTTGGCCAACATGTCTTCGACATCTGAGCGGGTGATTCCCAGTCCCTCTGTGGCTTTGAGTACGTCGGCGATTGAACGAAGTCCATCACACAGCAGAAAGGCCGAGCGTTGCCGCGGGCTGATGTCGGGCGACCGTTGCTTGAACGCCAATTGTCCTGCCTCGGTTTTGGTGCAGCGCATAGCCTTTTGGAAGGGCAGGGTGACAAGAACCGCTCTGTATCACTTTTTCTCGGTGTCAGCAGCTGCGGGAGTCGTCGCAGGCGCGGAGGCTGGAGTTGCAGGTTCCGTTTTGGCCGGGGGATGTTCCTCGATGCCGTGTTTTTCACCGCTCATGTCAATTTCCCCGCCTTGCATGAGAATGAAGATGGCCAAAGCCGAGAAAACCAGAAAGCCCAAGAGTATTTTGATCATGGTGTCGTAGGGTTTGAAAAGGCAAAAACCCAAGTCTGTGGAGCATGGGTTTTTGTGAGGCAAGCCACAGGTGGTGCTGGGTCGGTCAGGGGCTTGAGCCCCTGCTCTCAATCAGTCGTTGGCGTAAATGTTGTTGTCTTTGGTTTCCCGCACAAACAATGTGCCGATGACCAAGGTCATGGCTGCAATGATGATGGGGTACCACAGTCCGTAGTACATGTTGCCGTTCTGCGCGACCATTGCGAATGCGATGGTCGGCATCAGGCCTCCAAACCAGCCATTGCCAATGTGATAGGGCAATGACATGGAGGTGTAGCGGATCCGGGTCGGGAACATTTCAACCAGCATGGCGGCGATCGGTCCATAGACCATGGTGACGTAGATCACCAAAACGGTCAGGATCATCACAATGGTCAACTTGTCCACACGTGCAGGATCAGCCTTGGCGGGATAGCCAGCAGCCTTGAGCGTTTCGGAGACTTCTTTCTTGAACGCCGCAATGTTCTTGGACGATTCTTCGTCGAACTTGCTGTTCACGACTTTCCCGGTGGGGGCAGCGATTTCTTTGTCACCGATTTTCACGATGGCAGGACCTGGAGCCGCCGCCACAGCGTTGTCGTAACTCACTGAGTTCTGCGCCAAGAACCGCTTGGCGATATCGCATGACTTGGTAAAGTCAATCTCACGTGCCACAGGGTTGCCTTGGAAGGAGCAGTCACCGGCTGCTGCGGTCACGACGATCTTGTTCTTGGCCTGGGCTTCGGCCAGGGCGGGGTTGGCTGCCTGGGTCAGTTTTTCGAACAAGGGGAAGTAGGTCAGGATGGCGAGCAGCAGGCCAGCCATGATGATCGGTTTGCGCCCGATTTTGTCGGACAAGGAGCCGAAGACCACGAAGAAGGGGGTGCCAATGATCAGTGACACAGCCACCAGAATGTTGGCAGTGGAACCATCTACTTTCAACACACTGGTCAGGAAGAACAGCGCGTAGAACTGGCCCGAGTACCACACCACGGCTTGACCTGCCACCAGGCCGAAAAGGGCCAGCAACACCACTTTCAGGTTCTTCCATTGGCCGAACGCTTCTGACAAAGGGGCTTTGGACGTTTTGCCTTCGGCCTTCATTTTTTGGAAAGCTGGCGATTCGTTCATGGAAAGTCGGATCCAGACGGAAATGGCCAGCAGCAAAATGGAGACGATGAAGGGCACACGCCAACCCCAGTCAGCAAAAGCCGCTTCGCCAACAATCGTCCGAGTGCCCAGAATCACCATCAGAGACAGGAACAAACCCAGTGTTGCGGTGGTTTGAATCCAGGCTGTGTAAGCGCCGCGTTTGCCATCAGGGGCGTGTTCTGCCACATAAGTGGCCGCTCCACCGTATTCACCGCCCAGTGCCAAGCCTTGCAGCATCCGCAAGCAGATCAGGATGACCGGTGCCGCAACGCCGATGGAGGCATAGTTGGGCAGGATACCTACGATAAATGTGGCTCCGCCCATCAGCAAAATGGTGACAAGGAAGGTGTATTTGCGACCGATCATGTCGCCCAAACGACCGAAAACCAACGCACCGAATGGGCGGACGATAAAGCCTGCAGCAAAAGCCAGCAACGCAAAAATAAACGCTGCCGCAGGGTCTAGGCCACTGAAGAATTGTTTTGCGATGATGGCTGCCAACGAGCCATACAAGTAAAAGTCATACCACTCGAACACCGTGCCCAACGAAGAGGCAAAGATCACTTTGCGTTCCTCGGCAGACATCGGGCGGTTTTCGATTTGCGCCATAGATTTGTCTCCTGTCAATTTGGTTGGACGACTCGAAAGGTCGTCTGAGGCCAATTTTTCAGAGTGTGGCTGACGGAGTTCTGACGAAAATCGATGTGCTTTGACCTATATTTTTACGCAGCACTTACAAATTAAGGGGTAACCCTGATTTTTCTTTTCGCATTGTGGTTTCGTCTTTTCCAGATGGCGGTTGACTCAGTACACCAAGCGATCGGGGCGTATTTCCTGGAGGATGGTGGTCGAAATTTCTTCGATGGATTTGGTGGTGGTGGACAACCACCGAATGCCTTCCCGGCGCATCATGGCCTCAGCTTCTCCCACTTCATGGCGGCAGTTTTCCAGCGATGCGTAGCGCGAGTTGGGTCGACGTTCATTGCGAATTTCACTGAGGCGTTCGGGCTGAATGGTCAGACCGAATATTTTTTTGCGGTGAGGCAGCAACGCCGGAGGGAGTTTTCGGCGTTCGAAGTCTTCAGGGATGAGCGGGTAATTGCTTGCCTTGAGTCCGTATTGCATCGCCAGGTAGAGCGATGTGGGGGTTTTGCCGCTGCGGCTTACTCCCACCAGAATCACATCGGAGCCCGCCAGATCGCGATCGCTTTGCCCATCATCATGGGCCAGGGAAAAGTTGATGGCTTCAATGCGATCGTGGTATTCCCGACTCTTGGACGCATCGGAAAAGCGTCCCACCCTGTGATTGGACTTGATGCCCAGTTCCGCTTCCAGTGGGGCCACAAAAGTGCCGAACATGTCCAGCATCAAGCCCTGGGTGTGTTCGTTGATGACTGCCAGAACGTCCATGTTGACCAAGGTGGTGAACACAATGGGCCGACGCCTTTCCACTTGGGCCGTGTGGTTGATTTCGCGCACCGCGTTGTGGGCTTTGTCCACGCTGTCGGTGAAAGGCAGGCGGACGAGTCTGTGGTGTGACTCAAACTGGTTCAGAATGGCCTTGGCAAATGTCTCGGCGGTGATGCCGGTGCCGTCGGAGATGAGGAATACGGTGCGGTTGGGCATGGCGTTGCTCGGGTTGTGTGTCAGCAGGAGATTAGCCCACCTGCTCAGATGAAACTGTTTTCAAACTGACAAATGGCCGAAGCTGACCATGTGATTTTCCCCGTGGCAGGGTTGTTTCTACTGTGGTGTGATGCACGTCTGCCTTATGGATTTTTAACTCACACCGGAGTGCCCGCGATTACCTATGCTGCCTCTCGCTGCCTTTCGTCCTCGACTGTGGGCTGAGCTCAACACCTATACACGCGCCAAATTCACTCACGACCTGGGTGCCGGCGCCACGGTGGGCATTGTTGCGTTGCCGCTGGCCATGGCCTTTGCGATTGCCAGCGGGCTCAAGCCCGACGCAGGGCTGTGGACGGCCATCATCGCGGGTTTTCTCATTTCTGCACTGGGCGGCTCTTCTGTCCAGATCGGTGGGCCTGCCGGGGCGTTTATTGTCATTGTGTACGGCATTGTCGAGCGCTACGGCCTGGCCAACCTGCTCATTGCCACGGCCAGTGCGGGGGTGCTGCTGTTTTTGCTGGGCCTGTTCAAGCTGGGTTCTCTGGTGCGCTACGTGCCCGTGAGCGTGGTGATTGGTTTTACCAATGGCATCGCAGTGCTCATCGCCCTGTCACAGGTGCGGGACTGGTTGGGACTGGGCATCGCCAAGATGCCTGGTGACTTTTTCAGTCAGATCAAGGTCCTGAGTCAGCATCTGCATACCTTCAATCCTTATGCCTTTGGCCTCGGTGCCTTGTGTGTGGCCGGGTTGTTTGCCTGGCCACGCCTGTTTTCGGTGGACTCCAGATTCCGGCAGCGGTTGGAAAGTGTGGACACGCTCAGCGCTTTGAAGGCCACGTCCCGCATGCCCGCGCCGGTCATCGCGTTGGTGAGCCTGTCACTGTTGGCGTGGGCTTTGAACATGCCAGTGGAAACCATCGGTTCCCGTTTTGGTGGCATTCCGCAAGGTGTCCCGGTTTTTCAGCTGCCTGAGTTCAGCTGGGAAACGGTCAAACAGCTTGTCACGCCCACCCTGACCATTGCACTGCTGGGGGCCATCGAGTCGCTTTTGTGTGCCCGGGTGGCCGATCAACTTTCAGACTTTCCGAAACACGACCCGAACCAAGAGTTGATGGCTCAGGGGGTGGCCAATTTTGTGGTGCCCTTCTTTGGTGGGATGCCCGCCACCGGCACCATTGCACGCACGGTCACCAACATCCGATCAGGGGCCGTGTCACCCGTGGCGGGCATCGTCCATGCGGCGACTTTGGCCGCAGTGGTGCTGGCCGCAGCGCCACTGGCTACTCACATTCCGCTGGCAGTGCTGGCTGGCGTGCTGCTGTTTGTGGCTTGGAACATGGGCGAGTGGCGCGAATTTGGTCGTCTGCGTCACTACTCCAGCCACTACCGGCTCATGCTGTTGTCCACTTTTTTTGTCACTGTGGTGTTCGATCTGACCGTGGCGGTGGAACTGGGACTGGTTCTCGCCGTGGTGCTGTTCGTGCGGAGGCAAAGCGACATATTCACCGCCACGGAGACGCTTCGCACCAGCCACGAGTTGCATTTCCGGCTCTATGGTTCGCTGTTTTTCGGCGCCGTGGGCAAGATCGACCCCCTGGTCGCTGCCGTCCAGATTGCAGAGCCGGGCACACACGTCGAGTTGGATCTGAGCATGATGGTGAGCATGGACACCACCGGTCTGGACGCACTTGAGCAGGTGCTCAAAGCCGTTGAGAAGCGCAACGGCACGTTGACCGTGGTGGGAACACAACCACATCCTCTGTCTTTGATGCAGCGTTCAGGCTTCGCACAGAAATTGCATGGCCTGACCTGACGCAAACCGCTTACCTACAATGGTTGTCAGCACAGGGTTTTGCACCCGACAGTGGTTGCCACCCCGAGCAATGGCCCCGAATCAGAACCAAATGGCCTCGCTTTTTCCTGGCACCGGACCGTTTTTTTAACTTGATGGAGTGTTCCCATGTCCCAACTGTTCAGCCCGGATGCCCTTGTGGTGCCTTTCGAGCAACTTCGCATGACCGATGTGGAGGCGGTCGGTGGAAAAAATGCCAGCCTGGGTGAAATGATTTCACAATTGCCCACGGGTGTGCGCGTGCCTACCGGTTTTGCCACCACGGCCCATGCATTCCGCGAATTTTTGGCTTTTGACGGATTGACCGACCGCATCAACGCCAAACTTGACGCGCTCGACACCGAGGACGTTCGGGCGCTGGCGCAAGTGGGGGCGGAAATCCGCGCCATGGTGGAGGCCCAGCCGTTCCCCGCCGACTTGGACAAGGCCATACGAGATGCCTTTGCCACGCTCAGCGCAGGCAACCCCGCCGCCAGTTTTGCCGTGCGGTCGTCAGCCACGGCCGAAGACCTGCCTGATGCCTCTTTTGCCGGCCAGCAGGAAACTTTTTTGAACGTGGTGGGCATTGAAGAGGTGCTGCACAAAATGAAAGAGGTGTTTGCCAGCCTCTACAACGACCGCGCCATCAGCTACCGTGTGCACAAGGGCTTTGCCCACGCCGACGTGGCCTTGAGTGCGGGCGTTCAGCGCATGGTGCGCTCCGATCTGGGGGCTGCCGGTGTGATGTTCACCATCGACACCGAAAGCGGCTTTGAAGATGTGGTGTTCATCACCAGCAGCTACGGCCTGGGCGAAACCGTGGTGCAAGGCGCTGTCAACCCCGACGAGTTTTACGTGCACAAACCCATGCTCAAGGCCGGCAAGCGTGCCGTCATCCGTCGCAACCTGGGCTCCAAGCTCATCCAGATGGAGTTCAGCACACCCGAGGAAAAAGCCGCTACCGGCAAGCTGGTCAAGACCACCGATGTGCCCGTGGAGCAGCGCAACCGCTACTCGTTGACCGACACAGAGGCCGAGCAGCTGGCGCAGTACGCGCTGGTCATTGAGCAGCACTACGGCCGCCCCATGGACATCGAGTGGGGCAAAGACGGCACCGACGGTCAGCTCTACATCCTGCAAGCCCGCCCCGAAACCGTGAAGAGCCAAGCCGCAGGCAAGGTCGAGCACCGCTACAAACTCAAGGGCAAGAGCACGGTACTGGCTCAGGGCCGCGCCATTGGGCAAAAAATCGGAACCGGCCCTGTGCGCTTGGTGCACAGCATTTCCGAAATGGACAAGGTTCAACCCGGCGACGTGCTGGTCACCGACATGACCGACCCCAACTGGGAGCCTGTGATGAAGCGCGCCAGCGCTATTGTCACCAACCGTGGCGGTCGCACCTGTCACGCCGCCATCATTGCGCGTGAGCTGGGCATTCCTGCGGTGGTGGGCTGTGGCAATGCCACCGACCGCCTGGCCGACGGCACGTTGGTGACCGTGAGTTGCGCCGAGGGCGATACCGGCAACATTTACGACGGCCTCCTGGAAACCGAAGTGACCGAGGTGCGCCGGGGCGATATGCCCGAGATCGGTGTGAAGATCATGATGAACGTCGGCAACCCCCAGTTGGCCTTCGATTTCGCGCAGATTCCGAACGGCGGCGTGGGGCTGGCCCGCCTGGAATTCATCATCAACAACAACATCGGCGTGCACCCCAAAGCCATTCTGGAATACCCCAACATCGACGCTGACCTGAAAAAAGCGGTGGAGTCGGTGGCCCGTGGCCACGCGTCGCCCCGTGCGTTCTACGTGGACAAGGTGGCCGAAGGTGTGGCGACCATCGCGGCGGCGTTCTGGCCCAAGCCCGTCATCGTGCGCCTGAGCGACTTTAAAAGCAACGAGTATCGCAAGCTCATGGGCGGCAGTCGCTACGAGCCCGATGAGGAAAACCCCATGCTGGGCTTCCGCGGCGCGGCACGCTACATCAGTGCCGATTTCCGCGAGGCTTTTGCCATGGAGTGCGAGGCCCTGAAGCGTGTGCGCAACGACATGGGGCTGACCAATGTCCAAGTGATGGTGCCATTCGTCCGGACCCTGGGGCAGGCGAAAAAGGTCACCGACATGCTGGCAGAAAAAGGCTTGGCCCGTGGCCAGAACGACCTGAAGGTCATCATGATGTGCGAGGTGCCCAGCAACGCCGTTCTGGCCGATCAGTTCCTGGCGTATTTCGATGGCTTCTCCATCGGATCCAACGACCTGACCCAGCTCACGTTGGGCTTGGACCGTGACTCTGGTCTGGAGTTGCTGGCAGCTGATTTTGACGAACGCGATCCCGCTGTGAAAGCCCTGTTGTCCAAGGCCATCGGGGCCTGCAAAGCCGCTGGCAAATACGTGGGCATCTGCGGTCAGGGGCCCAGCGACCACGCCGATTTTGCCCAGTGGCTCAAAGACGAGGGCATCAGCTCCATCTCTCTCAACCCCGACTCGGTGGTGGACACCTGGAAACTGCTGGCCGATTGAGTTTGAATGCGTTTTCGTGCTTAAGCGCTTGTCTGTGATGATGGGTTTGCTATGAGAAATGGCCCTTTCGGGCCATTTCTCATTCTCGGAGAGCGCGGGGCTCGGGCTCAGTCGGTGCTTGCCGCAAACGCTCTTCTCAGGGCCTCAGCCCTTGCGCGGTTGGTTCCAAAATCTTTGCGACCAAGTCGGCTGGCTGAGCGGATGTGCAGAACACCTTCTTGTGGGTCTAGCCAGAATTCCAGATCGTCCACAAACTTCAGCATAGGGGTTGACGCCTCGGCCCTCAGATACCCATCGGTGTGTTGCACGACCACGATGCCAGGGGTGTGGGCCAGCAGCCGGGCCAGTCGCTGCAGCGCTGCCTCACCCGATTCGCCAGCGGCTGGGTGAAACGGTGCAATGGCGGCACCGGTTGCTTGGGGGTGCTCAGGGTAGAGGTGCGTTTGGCTGCTGATGCTGTTGGGTGTGGGGGAGGGGGGCGCCAGTCTGCCCTGTGTCACCCCGAGGTGGGCAGGGGGAGATCCCCGCAAAAATCCGAGTTGACCCAGTGCAAAAATCGAAGCTGTCAGCGCGCACGCAATCAGCGAAAAATAAAGAAAAAGCTTGTAAATCATAGGGCTGACCGGTTGTTTTGCTCAGCGCTTGCGCCCGCCCAACAGGCTGCCCAGCACGCCCCTGAGTATTTCCCGCCCAATTTGGGTGCCTACCGTGCGCACGGCGGATTTGGCCATGGTTTGCACCAACCCATCGCGTTGCCCGCCGCGCGGGCCGGTGCTGCCGAACAACAGGTCGTTGACTCCCGCCATCAGCCCACCGCCATCTTGCGCAGGCGCAGGAGCCGTCGGGCCGGACGCCGTTTTGCCCGCCGGGGTCGCAGTGGAGGGATTCTGAGGCGAGTGCCCTTTCAGCAACTCATAGGCACTTTCGCGGTCCACGGTTTTTTCGTACACGCCGGCCACCAGGCTGTTGGCCAGCAGGGCCTGGCGCTGGGCGGAAGTGATGGGCCCCAGCTGCCCGGCGGGGGGAAGCACATACGCGCGTTCGGTCACGCTGGGGCGGCCTTTTTCGTCCAGAAAGCTCACCAGGGCCTCGCCGACGGCCAGCTCGGTGATGGCGGCTTCGATGTCCAGGCCATCTTTGGGGCGCATGGTTTGGGCCGTGGCTTTCACGGCCTTCTGGTCGCGGGGCGTGAAGGCGCGAAGCGCGTGTTGCACACGGTTGCCCAACTGGGCCAACACGCTGTCGGGGATGTCCAGCGGGTTCTGCGTGACGAAGTACACGCCCACACCTTTGGAGCGCACCAGGCGAACCACCAATTCGATGCGTTCCACCAGCGCCTTGGGGGCGTCGGCAAACAGCAGGTGGGCTTCGTCGAAGAAAAACACCAGCTTCGGCTTTTCCAAGTCTCCCACCTCGGGCAGGGTTTCAAACAGCTCGCTCAGCATCCACAGCAAAAAGGTGGAGTAGAGCTTGGGCGAGTTCATCAGCTTGTCAGCCGCCAGGATGTTGACCATGCCAAAGCCGTCCACCGTTTGCATGAAGTCGGCGATGTTGAGCATGGGTTCACCAAAAAACACGTCGCCGCCTTGGCTTTCCACCTGCAGCAGCGCACGTTGAATGGCCCCAATGCTGGCAGCGCTGATGTTGCCGTACTCGGTGGTGAACTCCCTGGCGTTTTCCCCCACGTGTTGGCACATGGCGCGCAGGTCTTTCATGTCGAGCAGCAGCATGCCGTTGTCATCTGCCACTTTGAACACCAGCTGCAACACCCCAGTCTGGGTTTCGTTCAGGTTGAGCATGCGGGCCAGCAGCAGCGGGCCCAGGTCGCTGACCGTGGCTCGCACGGGGTGGCCCTGTTCACCAAAAACGTCCCACAGCGTGGTGGGGAAGGCTTTGGGCTCGGGTGTGGCCAGCCCCCGGTCGGCCAGGATTTTGGCCATCTTGTCGCCCACTTTGCCGGGCTGCGACACGCCGGTCAGGTCGCCCTTGATATCGGCCATGAACACTGGCACGCCAATGCGCGAGAACTGCTCTGCCAAGGCTTGCAGCGTCACTGTTTTGCCTGTGCCGGTGGCGCCGGTGATCAGGCCGTGACGGTTGGCCTTGTCGGGGTGGATCACGCAGGTGGTGGTGGCGTTCTGGGCAATAAGCAGCGCTTCGGTCATGAAAACCTCAAAAAGTACAATCAAGGGTTATTTTTTGGCGCACCAGCGTATCTCAAATTCAAGAGGGTTTTCATGGCAGGTCATTCCAAATGGGCCAACATCCAGCACCGCAAGGGCCGTCAGGACGAAAAGCGCGGCAAGATCTGGACACGTGTGATCCGCGAAATCACGGTTGCGGCCCGCAGCGGTGGCGGTGACCTGAGCGCCAATCCTCGCCTGCGTCTGGCCATCGACAAAGCCAAGGCGGTCAACCTGCCGGCCGACCGCATCAAGTACAACATCGACAAAGCCACCGGCAACCAGGAAGGCGTGAACTACGAGGAAATCCGTTACGAGGGCTATGGCATCGGCGGCGTGGCGGTCATCCTCGACACCATGACCGACAACCGCGTGCGCACCGTGGCCGAGGTGCGGCATGCCTTCAGCAAACACGGCGGCAACTTGGGCACCGAAGGCTCGGTGGCGTTTCAGTTCAAACACTGCGGCCAACTGGTGTTTGCGCCCGGTGTGAGCGAAGACAAAGTGATGGACGTGGCCCTGGAAGCCGGTGCGGATGACGTGCTCACCGACGATGACGGTGCCATCGAAGTGTTGACCAGTCCCCACGACTTCGAGGCTGTGAAAAACGCCCTCGAAGCCGCGGGCTTGGTGCCTGAAGTGGCCGAAGTGACCATGCGCGCCGACAACACCATCGAGCTGACCGGTGACGACGCCGCCCGCATGCAAAAGTTGCTCGACGTGCTGGAAGACCTGGACGACGTGCAAAACGTGTTCCACAACGCGGCCATTTCAGAATGAGCGCCGCCATGACAAACGCAACCATGAACGTGTTGGTGGTGGGCGGCGGTGGCCGTGAACACGCCCTGGCCTGGCGCCTGCGCCAGAGCCCCAGCGTGGCCCAGGTGTTTGTGGCCCCCGGCAATGGCGGCACCGCGCACGACGCCGCGCTGACCAACATCGCCATCACCGATGTGGTGGCCCTGCGCGAATGGGCCCAGGCCAACGCCATCGGGCTGACCGTGGTGGGCCCCGAGGCCCCGCTGGCGGCGGGCATCGTCGATGAGTTCCGTGCCCACGGCCTGGCCGTGTTCGGCCCCACCCAAGCGGCTGCTCAGCTCGAAAGCTCCAAGGCGTTTTCCAAAGCCTTCATGAAGCGCCACGGCATTCCCACCGCCGCTTACGACACCTTCACCGACGCCTTGCTGGCCCATGCCTACATCGACCGCATGGGTGCCCCCATCGTGGTCAAGGCCGATGGCTTGGCCGCAGGCAAAGGCGTGGTGGTGGCCATGACCCTGGCCGAAGCGCACGAGGCCGTGGACTTCATGCTGGAGGGCAACAAGTTTGGCGTGCAGCACAACGCCGGTGGCGCGCGCGTGGTCATCGAAGAGTTTCTGTCAGGAGAAGAGGCCAGCTTCATCGTGGTGTGCGACGGCAAGACCGTGCTGCCCCTGGCCACGTCGCAAGACCACAAGCGCCTGCTCGATGCCGACCAGGGCCCCAACACGGGCGGCATGGGCGCGTATTCGCCTGCGCCGGTGGTCACGCCCGCCGTGCACGACAAGGCCATGCGCGAGATCATCCTGCCCACCATTGCTGGCATGGAGGCGGATGGCATCCCGTACACCGGCTTTTTGTATGCGGGGTTGATGATCACCCCCAACGGTGACGTGAAAACCCTGGAGTTCAACTGCCGCATGGGTGACCCGGAAACCCAGCCCATCATGATGCGTTTGCAGTCCGACCTGGCCGCTGTGTTGTTGGCTGCCGCCAACCAGCAACTGGCCGGAGTGGAGCTGCAATGGGACAACCGCTGTGCCTTGGGGGTGGTGCTGGCCGCCGCCGGTTACCCGCTGGAGCCGCGCAAGGGTGACGCCATCACCGCCTTGCCTGCCGACAGCGCCGATGCCGTGGTGTTCCACGCCGGCACCGCCGTGGCCAACGGCCAGTTGGTCACCTCGGGCGGGCGCGTGTTGTGCGCCACCGCGTTGGGGGCCACGGTGCGCGATGCCCAGGCCGCTGCCTACCGCCTGGTGGAAGGGGTGGCGTTTGACGGCATGCAGTGCCGCCGCGATATCGGTTTCCGCGCGTTGTGAGCCGTTTTCCCTTTGCACGCTTTCGCATGAACACCACCACCTCTCACCTGAACGCCCAGACCGTTCGCGCTTACCTGCTGGGCTTGCAGGACCGCATCACCACGGCCATCACCGCCATCGATGGCACGGCTTTTCTGGAAGACGGCTGGAGCAAACCCAGCGGAGAAGCCCTGCAAGGCAACGGCATCACCCGCATCCTGGAGGGTGGCCCGGTGTTCGAGCGCGCTGGGTGTGGTTTTTCGCACGTCACCGGTCCCCGCTTGCCCCCTTCCGCCACCCAGCACCGCCCCGAGCTGGCGGGGGCACCTTTCGAAGCCATGGGCGTGAGCCTGGTGTTCCACCCCCGCAACCCCTATGTGCCCACCGTGCACATGAACGTGCGCATGATCGCGGCCACCCCCGTGGGCGGTGGCGAACCGGTGTGCTGGTTTGGTGGGGGCATGGACCTGACGCCCTATTACGGCTTTGAAGAAGACGCCGTGCATTTCCATACCGTGTGTCGGGACGCCTTGACCCCGTTCGGCGACGACAAGTACCCCCGTTTCAAAGCCTGGTGTGACGAGTACTTCTTCCTGAAGCACCGCAACGAGCAGCGCGGTGTGGGGGGCGTGTTTTTTGACGACTTCTCCGAACTGGGCTTTGATGGCAGTTTTGCCTTGATGCAGGCCGTGGGAGATGCGTTTCTGACCGCTTACCTGCCCATCGTCGAGCGCCGCAAAGGGCTGGCGCACACCGAGCGCGAGCGCGAGTTCCAGCTGTACCGGCGGGGCCGCTACGTGGAGTTCAACCTGGTGTGGGACCGGGGCACGCACTTTGGCCTGCAGTCGGGCGGACGCAGTGAGTCCATTCTGCTGTCCATGCCTCCCTTGGTCAGCTGGGCCTACGCCCGCAAGCCCGAGCCGGGCACCCCCGAGCATCGGTTGTACACCGACTTTTTGCCCAGGCGCGACTGGATTTGAGCACCCGTCTCACACCCGGCGACGTTGCTCCCGGCCTGCGGGTGGGGGTGTATGGTGGTGCGTTCGATCCGCCCCACTTGGACCATCTGGCCATGGCCCAGGCTTTTGCGGCCCACATGGGCCTCCAACGGCTGGTGGTGGTGCCCACGGGGCAGGCGTGGCACAAAGCCGTCAACCTCAGCCCAGCCCCGCATCGCCTTGCCATGGCAAGGGCAGCGTTTGAGGCCAGTCGCTTTCCTTCCCACTGTGAGGTGGTGGTGGACGACCTAGAAATCCGCCAACCGGGTCCCAGCTACACCCACCAAACCTTGGACGCCTTGCAGGCCGAAAGCCCAGACGCGCGCTGGGCCCTGCTGATGGGGCAGGACCAGTTCGAGCGCTTCACCACGTGGCACCGCTGGCAGCACATTGCCCAGGCTGCTACGCTGGTGGTAGCTGAAAGGCCAATATATTCAAGCGCAAGGGGTGGTTCTGGCTTAGAATCCCCGGCCCTTGCGCCGCTTCCCGCCAACAGCGATGGTCAGCAGGCCCCAACCCCTGTGGCTCTGCCATGGAAAGGGTTGAGGCTCAGTTCCACCCACATTCGCGCGCATGTCGCGGCACACGGCACCGAGGGTTTGCAAGCCATGGTGCTTCCGGCCATCGCACGCTACATTTCAGTTCACCAGCTTTATTCCCTTCACACATGACCAGCGAAACCCAGCCCCGCAAAACCGATATTCAGAAACTGCAGCGAGCCATCGTGGATGGGCTGGAAGATGTGAAGGGCCAAGACATCGTGGTGTTCAACACCGAGCACCTGTCCCCCCTGTTCGAGCGGGTGATCATTGCCAGTGGTACCTCCAACCGCCAGACCAAAGCCCTGGCTTCCAGCATCAGCGATGCCGTGCGGGAGGCGGGTTTCCCCAAGCCCCGTGTGGAAGGTGAAGAAAACGGCGAGTGGATCATCGTGGATTGCGGCGCGGCTGTGGCCCATGTGATGCAGCCCACCATCCGTGCCTATTACCACTTGGAAGAAATCTGGGGAGGCAAAACCGTGCGGCTGGCCTCGGCCGTCACCAAGACGGTGGCAGGGGTTGCCAAGCCCAAAGCCCCGGCTCGCAAAAAGGCTGTCCCCGAGGGCGCCGACGGCGTTGAGGTGCCTGCCCAAAAGGCCTCGTCTGCCCGCAAGGGAGCTGCAAAGCCTGCGGCCAAGACCGTTGCCGCGCCAGAAACCGCTGCAGTAAAGAAGGCCCCTGCCAAAAAGGCAGCGGTCAAGGCCGCGTCGGCCACCACGTTGGAGAAAAAGCCTGCGGCCAAGAAGCCTGTCGCTGCGGTGGCTGCCAAGGTCAAAACCCTGGTGGTGGGCAAACCCGCTGCCAAAAAAGCCACCCCCGCTGCCCGCAAGTCACCCAGCCGCAAAACGGCAGGCTGAGCGCTTGCCCATTGACTGCAGCGTCGCGCCGGAACGAGCATGAGGCTGAGTATCGTGGCCGTGGGCCAGCGCATGCCCGACTGGGCGCAGATGGCTTACGACGACTACGCCAAACGCTTTCCGCCCGACAGTCGGGTGGAGGTGAAAACCGTCAAGACGGAGCCCCGGGGTTCCAAGACCGTGGCCACATTGATGGCAGCCGAGCGCGCTCGCATCGAGGCAGTGCTGGCCCGTGGCACCCGTGTGGTCGTGCTGGATGAGCGCGGTGTCACCCTGACCACGGTGGCCCTGGCCCAGCAGCTCAAAGCCTGGCAGCACCAAGGCGAAGATGTGGCCTTCATCATCGGCGGCCCGGATGGGTTGGACCCAGAGTTCAAAGCCCAGGCCGCACACCGCATCCGCCTGTCCGACATGACACTGCCCCACGCCATGGCGAGGGTGTTGCTGATCGAACAGCTCTACCGCGCCTGGTCCATCAATCACAACCATCCCTACCACCGCGAATGAGTGCTTCTGCCTCGGCCCCTTTTCTGTATCTGGCGTCGCAAAGCCCCCGCCGCCTGGAGTTGCTGACGCAATGGGGCGTGCGCTGTGAAACCCTGTTGCCCGGCCCTGAAGAAGACGCTCAGGCGCTGGAAGCGGTGCTGCCCGGTGACAACCCCCGGCGTTACGTGCAGCGTGTCACACGACTGAAGTTACAGGCTTCACTGGAGCGTTTGGCCCGGCGCGGCTTGTCCCCAGCCCCGGTGCTGTGCGCGGACACCACCGTGGCGCTGGGGCGGCAGATTCTGGGCAAACCTGACAACGCCGCACATGCACAGGCCATGCTGGCCCAATTGGCCGGCCAAACGCACCGTGTGCTGACGTCGGTGGCCGTGGGCCGACGGGATGCTGCTGCGGGGGCTCCGCCCAGGATCTGGCAGGCCCTGAGCGAATCACGCGTGACGTTCGATCCACTCAGCGCCGAGGCCATTGCGCGCTACGTTGCCACTGGGGAGCCCTTGGGAAAAGCCGGCGCCTATGGCATTCAGGGCAAGGCGGCGCTGTGGGTGTCCCACATGGCTGGCAGTTACTCGGGCATCATGGGGCTGCCAGCCTTTGAAACCGCTCGTGTGCTGCGCGAGGCTGGCATCGAACTTCTTTGAACCCCTAACCCCATCACGAGTGCCATGGGACAAGACATCCTGATCAACTGGTCCCCTCACGAAACCCGCGTGGCGGTGGTGGAGCAGGGCGCGGTGCAAGAGGTGCACATCGAGCGCGCGCTCGAACGCGGCTTGGTGGGCAACATTTACCTGGGCAAGGTGTCGCGGGTGTTGCCAGGCATGCAGTCGGCGTTCATCGACATCGGGCTGGACCGTGCCGCGTTTCTGCATGTGGCCGACCTGATGCCCAACATTGCGGCCAAGCACAGCAGTGGCCGTGACGGTGCACCCAATGCCAGCGCTGTGGGAGGTGCAAAATCCGCGAACTTGCTCCATCCCGATCCGGTGCTGCCGATCGAGCGACAGATTTTCGAGGGCCAGGCCTTGATGGTGCAGGTGCTGAAAGACCCCATTGGCACCAAAGGTGCGCGCCTGTCGGCGCAGATCAGCATCGCGGGTCGGCTGCTGGTGTTTCTGCCGCAAGACGCCCATGTGGGGGTGTCGCAGAAAATCCCGCCTGAACAGCGCGAAAGCCTGCGCCGTCGTCTGCTGGCCTTGACGTCAGATTTGGGTGGCGGGTTCATTTTGCGCACCAACGCTGAAGATGCGACCGATCAGGAGCTGGCCGATGACATCGCCTACCTGCGCAAGACCTGGGCCCGAATCAAAGACGCTGCCGTGCGTTTGCCACCAGCCACCTTGCTGCACCAGGACTTGAGCCTGATGCAGCGTGTGCTGCGGGATCTGGTGGGAGCCCAGACACAGAACATCCGCATCGATTCGCGCGAGCAGTTTGGTGAGCTGCAGCGGTTTGCCGCCGAGTTCATGCCCGATACCGCCCCCAAGCTGGCCCTGCACACGGGTGAGCGTCCGGTGTTCGAGCTGTTCAACGTCGATGAGGAAATCGTCAGGGCGCTGAGCCGACGGGTGGATTTGAAGTCGGGTGGCTACCTCATCATCGACCAGACCGAGGCATTGACCACGGTGGACGTGAACACCGGCGGTTTTGTGGGTGCGCGCAACTTTGACGACACCATTTTCAAGACCAACCTGGAGGCGACGCAGGCGATTGCCCGCCAGTTGCGGCTGCGCAACCTGGGCGGCATCATCATCGTGGACTTCATCGACATGGTGCGCGAGGATCACCGCGAGGCCGTCCTGGTTGAGTTTCGCAAGCAAATCGCCCGCGACCGGGTGAAAACCATGTGCGGCACTTTCTCGCAACTGGGTCTGGTAGAGATGACGCGCAAGCGCACCCGCGAATCGCTGGCCCACTTGCTGAGCGAACCCTGCCCGGCCTGCCAGGGGCGTGGCGAGGTGAAAACCGCACGCAGCTTGTGCTACGACATCCTGCGCGAAATCCTTCGCGAGGCCCGGGCCTTCAACCCGCGCGAATTCCGTGTGGTGGCCTCGCCCAAGGTGGTGGAGCTGTTTCTGGATGAAGAAAGCGCCCATTTGGCAGGGTTGAGCGATTTCATTGGCAAACCCATTTCCCTGCAAAGTGACAGCGCCATGACGCAGGAGCAGTACGACATCGTGCTGCTTTGAGCGTCTTTGGTCGCGCCAGATTTTCAGGTTTTTTGCCTTCAATCGCCCACGGATATTGCGCCAGCAGCTATCAAAATCATGGGTCTTGCTGCGTTGAGGTGCTGGCCACGGGTTGGTGGTGCAGTCGGGCGTACAGGCCGTCGGCGGCCAGCAGCTCGGCATGGGTGCCTTGCTCGCGGATCTCGCCATCGGCCAGTACCACGACGCGGTTGGCGTGTTCGATGGTGCTCAGGCGGTGGGCGATCACCAGCGTGGTGCGTCCCGCCATCAGGCGCTGCAAGGCCTCTTGCACCAACCGTTCCGATTCGTTGTCCAGTGCCGAGGTGGCTTCGTCCAGTATCAGCACCGGCGCGTTTTTGTAGATGGCGCGGGCAATGGCCAGACGTTGGCGCTGGCCGCCCGACAGTTCGGCCGCGTTGTGCCCCACCGTGGCGTGTATGCCCAGCGGCAGTTTGGCCACCAGGTCGCCCAGGTTGGCCGATTGCAGGGCGGCCAACACCTGGGCCTCGTTCACCTCGGCCCCCAGTGACACGTTGGCGGCCAAGGTGTCGTTGAGCATCACCACGTCCTGGCTCACGAAGGCGAACTGGCGGCGCAGGGCGGGCAGGTTCCAGTCGGGCAGGGCGCGGCCGTCGAGGGTGGCGATGCCCTCGGTGGTTTCAATGAAGCGGGGCAGCAGGTTGGCCAGTGTGGTTTTGCCCGAGCCCGAGGGCCCCACCAGTGCCACGACTTCGCCGGGTGCCACATCCAGGCTGACGCGGTTCAGGGCGGCGGTGTCGGCCCCGGGGTAGCGCACGGACACCTGTTGCAGTGTGATATGGCCCTGGCAGCGCCCAGGGTCAAAGTTGCCCCCGGCCTGTTCGGGGGTTTCGTCCACCAGGGCCAAGCCGCGCTCCAGCGCGGCCACGCCACGGGTGACGGGGCCGGCCACGTCAGCCAAGTGTTTGATGGGGGCGACCAGCATCAGCATGGCCGTGACGAAGGACACAAAGTCACCCACGGTCACGCCACTGGAACTGCTTTGCCACAGCGCCGTGGCAATCACGGCCGACAGGGCCGCAGCGGCCAACATTTGGGTCAGCGGCGTCATGGCGGCCTGGGCCACGGTGGATTTGAGCGCCAGGCGCTTCAAGCCATGGCTGAGCCGGTCAAACCGCTGGGCTTGAGCGGCCTCGGCCCCGTGCAGGCGAATGAGCTTGTGAGCCAATACGTTTTCTTCCACCACGTAGGCCAGTTGGTCGGTGGCCGCTTGGGTGGATTGCGTGAGTTTGTACAGGCGGCTGGAGAGTGTGCGCATCACCCACACCAGCACCGGGAAGATCACCATCACGATGAGGGTGAGCTTCCAGTTCAAATAAAACAAATAGCCCAGCAACGCCAGCAGCGTGAGGCTGTCTTTGGTCAGGGTGAGAAACGCGCCAACCAGCAACTGAGAGCCGGTTTGCACTTCATAGACCAGCGTGTTGGACAGCGCGCTGGCGTTGTGTTGGCGGAACAGGCCCAGGTCGGCCGTGGTCAGCCGCTGGAACATGGCCGTGCGCATGTGCAGCAGGCCGGTGCTGGCTGTGTAGGTGAGCGCGTATTGCGCCACAAACCCGGCCAGCCCGCGCACGCCAAACAGGCCCAGCAAGGCGGCTGGCACCATCCAGAGCGGGACGGCACCAGCCGAGAAACCCTGGTCCAGCAACGCCTTGAGCAGTGCTGGGATCATGGGTTCGGTCAGCGCACCCACGAGCGTACCCAGTGCCGCCAGGCCCATGCCGACACGGGCGGGTTGAAAATAGGGCCACAGCTTGCGCAGGCGTCGGGTCAGTGGCTTGGAGGTGGACAAAATGGATACCACAGAGGGGTGATGCGGCCAGGCCGGGAACGTTTGTGCCGTGGCGGGGTCTGCCCACCACCGTGCTGCGTACCCCTGGGGTCAACAGCGTCCGGTATTATCTGCGGCTGCCTCGGATGCTGTTCCGTGCAGCCATCTCTATCGGTTCCAAGTCTTTGCCCATGTCTTTTCCCTTGTCCCGACGCGCCATGCTGGGTGCCGCCGCATTCAGTGCCTTGCCTTTTGCCCATGCCCAGTTCCGCGTGGATGTGTCTGGCGTGGGGCTGACGCAGTTGCCGTTCTCGGTCGCACCGTTCAAAGGCAATGAGGGGGCCCCACAGGACTTGGCCGCCATTGTGCGTGCCGATCTGGAGCGCAGCGGCCAGTTTCGCCATGTGACCCCCATCGTTGGCACCCTGCTCGATGAAACCAGTGTGCCCGATCTGGCCCCATGGCGCGAACGCGTGACCGATGTGCTGTTGACCGGCAGTGTGGCGCGCTTGGCTGATGGCCGTTATGACGTGCGATTTCGTCTGTGGGACGTGGTTCGGGCCAAAGATCTGGGGGCCATGAGCCTGCCGGTGGCCGCTGCGGATCTGCGCTTGGCCGCCCACCGCATGGCCGACTACGTGTACGAAAAACTCACCGGTGACAAAGGCGTCTTCTCCACGCGCTTGGCCTACGTGACCAAAAGCGGGGTCAACTACAACCTGTGGGTGGCCGATGCCGATGGGGAGAATGCCCAGGCAGCGTTTACCAGCACCGAACCCATCATTTCCCCGGCTTGGTCTCCCACGGGCTCGCATCTCGCTTATGTGTCCTTCGAGTCCCGCAAGCCGGTGATTTATTCTCAGGAAGTGGCCACCTCCCGTCGTCGTCTGGTGGCCAACTTCAAAGGCTCGAACAGCGCGCCAGCATGGATGCCCGATGGCAAGCGGATGCTGGCCACTCTCACACTGGATGGGGGCTCGCAAATTTACAGCATTGACACCGCCAGCGGCTCCCACACCCGGTTGACCCAGTCGGGCAGCATCGACACAGAGCCCACCGTCGACTCGGCCGGGAAAACCGTGTACTTCGTGAGCGACCGGGGCGGCGCACCTCAGGTTTACCGCATGCCCGCCTCTGGTGGGGCCCCAGAGCGCGTGACGTTTGCTGGCGGCTACAACATCTCGCCGGCGCTCAGCCCGGACGGGCGGTGGCTCGCCTACGTGTCACGTGTGGGCGGCGCGTTCAAATTGCAGCTCATGGAGCTGGCCAGCGGCACGGTCACGGCCCTCACCGACACCGCCGCCGATGAAAGCCCCAGTTTTTCTCCCAACAGCAAACTGGTCATTTACGCCACCCGGGTGCAAGGGCGTGAGGCCTTGATGACCACCACGCTGGATGGGCGCATCAAGACCCGCCTGGCCGGCGCCCGGGGCGATATTCGCGAGCCAGATTGGGGCCCTTTTGTGCCCTGACGCAGATCTGAAAACATTTCTTTGCTCTTTTATTTTTCTTTACCTTGGTTGTCATGAAACATCACTCTTTTGGTCAGCAAGCTGCATCTTCATTCAAATCCGTGGCCCTGTCGGTGGCTTTGGCCGCGCTGTTGAGCGCCTGTGGCTCCAATGTCAAGCTTGATGAAGTGCCCGTGTCAGATCGCAGCGGTGTTGCCGTGAACGCCGCCGATGCGAATGCCAATGCCGGTGCCAACCAGGGTTCCAGCGGTCGCTCCGTGCCCACTGCGGTGGCCGATGAAACCGCTTTGGGGCAGCCACCCGCATCGGTCGCACGCGTGATCTATTTCGACTACGACAGCTATTTGGTGCGACCGGAATTTGCCACCACACTCGAGGCCCATGCCCAGTTCTTGAAGGCCGATGCCAAACGCCGCGTGATCTTGCAAGGTCATACCGATGAGCGTGGTGGCCGCGAATACAACCTGGCGCTGGGTCAGAAACGGGCCGAGGCCGTGCGTCGGCAACTTGGCATTCTGGGCGTGAGTGAGGCCCAGCAGGAGGCTGTGAGCTTCGGCAAGGAGAAGCCCGCCGTTCTGGGCAGCGATGAAGCGTCGCTGGCCAAAAACCGTCGCGTCGAATTGACCTACCGTTGAGGCTTGTCGCCATGACCCGTCTTGCCAAGCGGTCCCCCCTGAAAGCCTGGGGCTCTGCTGCCCTGGTCGCCAGCTTGTTTGCCTGTCCCACCATGGTGTCGGCCCAACTGTTTGGTGATGACGAGGCGCGCAAGGCCATCATTGAACTGCGGGCCCGTGTGGAAGCGGACCGGCGTGCGAACGACGCCCAGCTGCAGCGCATCACGCAGGATTTCGCACGTTTGAGCGATGAAAACACACCCACTCGCAGGGGTTTGCTGGAGTTGTCCAACCAGATCGAAACCTTGCGGGCCGAGCAGGCCCGTATGAGAGGGCAGTCGGAACAGCTGGCCCGTGACGTGGCTGAGTTGCAACGCCAGCAAAAAGACGTGCTGACCGCGCTCAACGAGCGTCTTCGCCAGTTGGAGCCAAGTACCGTCACGTTGGATGGACAGGAGTTCCGGGTCAAACCCGAGGAGCGGGGTGACTTCGAGCAGGCCATGGAATGGGTCCGCAAGGCGGCTTTCGACCAGGCTGTGCCTGCTTTCAGCACGTTTTTGAAACGTTTCCCTGACAGCGGCTATCGCCCTTCGGCGCTGTTCTGGCTGGGAAACTCCCAGTACGCCACCAGTGCTTTTCGTGAGGCTATCGAGTCCTATCGTCGTTTGTTGGTGGTTGCTCCCGAGCACACCCGGGTGCCTGAGGCCCGGCTGGCCATCGCCAATTGTCAGATGGAGCTGAAAGACAGCAAATCGGCCAAACGGACGCTTGAAGATCTGGTGAAATTGCATCCCCAATCTGAAGCGGCGGCCACTGCCAAAGATCGCCTGAGTCGCCTGCGTTGACATGAGCCTGTCCGATTTTTCCAGCCTGCAGACGCAGGTGTTGTGGGCCGCGTTTGCGGTGTCGCTGGTGTTTGGCGTGGTGGCTCAAAAAACCCACTTCTGCACGATGGGTGCCATCAGCGACATTGTCAATATGGGGGACTGGACGCGCATGCGCATGTGGGGCATGGCGGTGGGGATCGCCATTCTGGGGTTTCACGCGATGGCGTGGCTGGGAGTGGTTGACCCGGGCAAAACCTTCTACACCACTGGCCGGGTCATTTGGCTGTCAGCTTTGGTTGGCGGTGTCTTGTTCGGTTTCGGCATGGTGCTGGCGTCCGGCTGCGGCAGCAAGACGCTGGTGCGGATGGGGGCTGGCAGCCTGAAAGCCATGGTGGTATTTGTGGTAATGGGGGTGTCGGCCTTTGCCACGCTGAGGGGACTGTTTGCTGTGGTGCGTGTTGGCACGGTGGACGTCGTGGCGTTTGAAATGGAGGGAGGCAGCGGCCTTCCCAACTGGCTTGTCGGCGGTTGGGGCGCTCAGGCTCCTCTGGTTTTTGCGGCAATGGTGGGGATTGCCTTGGTGTTGTGGGCTGTGCTCAACCGGTCGTTTCGTCAGTGGGACAACATGCTGGCCGGGGTTGGCATCGGTGGAACCGTGGTGGCCATGTGGTGGGTAACGGGCCATCTGGGCTTTGTGCCTGAACATCCCGACACGCTGGATGCCGTTTACCTGCGAACCAACAGCGGCGTGATGGAGTCTCTGACGTTCACGGCGCCTATGGCGTATGCCTTGGATTGGTTTATCTATTTCAGTGATGCCTCCAAACTGCTGACGGTGGGCGTCGCTTCAGTGGCTGGCGTGGTGGTGGGGTCGTTTTGTTATGCGCTGGTGACCCGGAGTTTTCACTGGGAAGGTTTTCGCGACACGCAGGACACCGCGTTGCACTTGGCCGGGGCGGTGATGATGGGCATAGGAGGCGTCACGGCCATGGGGTGCACGGTAGGCCAAGGGTTATCGGGCATGTCCACCTTGAGTTTGACCAGCCTGATCGCTGTGGCGGGCATTGTCGCGGGTGCGTTGGGTGGCTTCCGCTTTCAGATGTGGCTTCTCATGCGGGACTGAGGGCACTCGGTCCGCAAGTCGTCTTGTTTGCATATGGATTTTTCTGCAGCTGTCGAACCATCCACACCTGTGGATTTTGAGCGTCGCTTCGGTGGATTGCGGCGTTTGTATGGCAGTGGCGGAGCCCAGGCCATTTTTGACAGCCATGTGGTGGTGGTCGGGGTTGGCGGGGTGGGGTCCTGGGCTGCTGAGGCGCTGGCTCGATCAGGGGTCGGCAAACTCACGCTCATCGATCTGGACCACGTGTCTGAGTCCAACATCAACCGCCAGATTCATGCGATGGGGTCCACTGTTGGGCAGGCCAAGGTGTTGGCCATGTACCAGCGGTTGAAAGACATCAACCCGCATTGCCAGATCCGTTTGATCGAAGACTTTCTCACTCCCGAGAATCTGACCGAATTTCTGACCTTACCAGCAGATGATTCGGGTTTGCCTGCGGTGGTGGATGCGTGTGATCAGATAAAGACCAAGGTGGCTTTGGCTGCCTGGGCGCTTAAAACAGGCACCAAATTGGTCACCGTGGGAGCAGCAGGGGGCAAGTCGCGAGCCCAAGCGGTGGAGGTTGGTCCACTGTCTGAGGTGACCCACGATCCATTGTTGGCCCAAGTGCGTTACCGGCTGCGAAAGCACCATGGGGCATCACGCTCTGGTGCCATTCCGGTGTGCTGTGTGTTCAGCCGGGAGTCCGTCAGCTCCCCTCAATCGGATTGCGCGTTGGCGTCTGACAATGACGGAAGCCTGAACTGTCATGGTTATGGTTCGGTGGTGACCGTCACGGCAACCTTTGGTATGGTGGCCGCTGGGCAGGTGCTGAACAGCTTGGCAAAGCAAAAAAATATCGCGAACTTGCCCAAATGAAAAAAAATGACGCTATAATTTGAGGCTTGGTGAGATGCACTGATAAGTGTTTCAAATCAGTGGGACGTTAGCTCAGTTGGTAGAGCAGCGGACTTTTAATCCGTTTGTCGTGGGTTCGACCCCCGCACGTCCCACCAGTATTTCTGGATCGAAGAGATCCTTCAAAAGGCCTCTTGATCGAGGCCTTTTGTTTGTTCCACGGAGCGGTGGATGAGTGGTTTAAGTCGCACGCCTGGAAAGCGTGTGTGGGTTAATCCCCACCGCGGGTTCGAATCCCGCCTGCTCCGCCAATAAGGTGTCTAAGCCGGTCTCCATCGGTTCCGACACGACACTGCAAAAGCCCTGCCAGCGCAAGCTGCAGGGCTTTTTTTTGGTGCTTTTTCAGGTTTGGCTGTTTTTCTGTGCTTTCACCATGACCATGGCGGACGCGATCAGGGTAGACACTTCACCCATATGGGTGGGCACAATCAATGTGGTGGTGGCATCTGCGGCCACCCGACCGTAGGCTTCGACGGCTTTTTCCGCGACCTTCAACTGAGCCGCTTGTTCCCCGCCAGGTTGTTGAATGGCGCGCGCCACCCGTTCTATGGCCCGTGCCGAGGCTTCTGCCACGGCCAGAATGGCAGCAGCTTCGCCTTGTGCGTTGTTGATGGCAGCCTGTTTTTCTCCTTCTGAGCGGGCAATAAAGGCCTCACGCTCACCGGTGGCGATGTTGATTTGCTCTTGTTTTCGCCCTTCGGACGCCGCGATCAACGCGCGTTTTTCACGTTCTGCCGTGATCTGCTGCTGCATGGCATGCAAGATTTCTTTTGGAGGGGTCAGGTCTTTGATTTCGTAACGCAGCACTTTCACGCCCCAGTTCAGCGCTGCTTCGTCAATTGCGGCCACCACTTGCGCGTTCAAGATGTCTCGCTCTTCGAAGGTGCGGTCCAGCTCCAGTTTTCCAATGACCGAGCGCAATGTGGTTTGTGCGAGTTGGGTGATGGCGTTCACGTAGTTTGCCGAGCCGTAGCTGGCCCGCATGGGGTCAGTCACCTGGAAATACAGGATGCCGTCCACTTGCAGCTGTGTGTTGTCTTTGGTGATGCAAACTTGGCTGGGGACGTCAAGTGCAATTTCCTTCAGCGAATGCTTGTAGGCCACCTGATCGACAAACGGCACCAAAAAGTTGAGTCCCGGGGTCAAGGTGCCAGCGTATTTGCCTAGGCGCTCTTTCACCCAGGCATTTTGCTGTGGCACGATCTTGATGGAGCGCACGATGAACACCACTGCGATCAAAAAGAGAAAAACGGCGATTTCCATGGAGGGGCTCCGGTTGTGTGAGGGACGTGCGTTCAGACCGCTTCAACGCGCAGGACGTTTCCGACCACTTCGCAGATGCGGTAGCGGCCCGGCGGGGGGCTGTCAACCGGTGGGGTGGAGCCAGGGGGCGTCCGCAATTCCACCGACCACAGGGCCCCCCGGTAGGGGGCCTGTGCAGCAAGCCCTTGCCAATTGTCGATCTGCAAGGTCTGGCCCACGTCCATGTTCACGTCGGCATCGGCTTGCGGGGGCAGACGACGGTGGGGGCCGGGGCGAACCTTTTGCAGCACGGCCACTGCCCCGCCGCCAAGCAAGGCGGCACACACCAGCTGCAAGGAGAGGGGCAGGCCCAGGTGGGCCGCCACCGCGCCTCCAGCCAGACCCAGGGCCAGCATCAGCAAATAGAACGTACCGGTGAGCAATTCGGCCACCACGACCATCCCTGCCAATACCCACCAGATGCTGGATTCCGCCACGATGTTTCTCCCGGTTGCGCCAATGGGACCATTGTGTGCCACGTGCCTCGGAATCACCTCAGGGCCGACACATTAATTCCGTACACTTCGCGCTTGTTTTTTTGGGGCCTTCTGTCTGGGCCCCGTCCTATTCACCGCCAACCAGGCCGCGCCATGAAATTCCGTTTTCCCATTGTCATCATCGATGAAGACTATCGCTCCGAAAACACCTCGGGTCTGGGTATCCGTGCCTTGGCGCAGGCCATTGAGACCGAAGGGTTTGAGGTGCTGGGTGTCACCACGTATGGCGATTTGAGCCAGTTCGCCCAGCAGCAGTCCAGGGCAAGTGCCTTCATTCTGTCGATCGATGACGAAGAGTTCACACCCGGTCCCGATCTGGACCCTGTGGTGGTCAGCTTGCGCACGTTTATCGAAGAGGTGCGATGGAAAAACGCCGATGTGCCCATCTACATCTATGGTGAGACCAAAACCAGCCGTCATTTGCCCAACGACATCCTGCGTGAGCTTCACGGGTTCATTCACATGTTTGAAGACACGCCGGAGTTTGTGGCGCGTCACATCATCCGCGAGGCGAAAAGCTATCTGGAGGGGATCCAGCCGCCGTTCTTCAAGGCGTTGCTGGACTATGCGGAAGACGGCTCTTACAGCTGGCATTGCCCCGGTCACTCGGGTGGGGTGGCATTCCTCAAAAGCCCGGTGGGCCAGATGTACCACCAGTTTTACGGGGAAAACATGTTGCGTGCCGACGTGTGCAACGCGGTGGAAGAACTGGGCCAGCTGCTGGACCACAACGGAGCCATCGGTGCCAGCGAGCGCAATGCGGCGCGCATTTTCAATGCCGACCACTGCTTCTTCGTCACCAACGGCACCAGCACCAGCAACAAGATGGTGTGGCACCACACCGTGGCCCCGGGCGATGTGGTGCTGGTGGACCGCAACTGTCACAAAAGCAATTTGCACGCCATCATCATGACCGGGGCCATCCCCGTGTTCCTGAAGCCCACTCGCAACCACTGGGGCATCATTGGCCCCATTCCGCAGAGCGAGTTCGAAATCGATGCCATCAAGGCCAAGATCCGCTCCAACCCACTGCTGGCCGGGGTGGATGCCGACGCGGTGAAGCCCCGCATCCTCACGCTCACCCAAAGCACCTACGACGGCGTGCTCTACAACACCGAAACCATCAAGTCGATGCTGGATGGCTACGTCGACAACCTGCACTTCGACGAAGCGTGGCTGCCCCATGCCGCTTTCCACTCCTTTTATGGTAGCTATCATGCCATGGGGAAAAAGCGCCAGAGGCCAAAAGAGTCTGTGGTTTACTCCACGCAGTCCATCCACAAGTTGCTGGCCGGTATCAGCCAGGCCAGCCACGTGCTGGTGCAGGACTCGCAAAGCACCAAACTGGACCGCCACCTGTTCAACGAGGCGTACCTGATGCACACCAGCACCAGCCCTCAATACGCCATCATCGCCAGCTGCGACGTGGCCGCCGCCATGATGGAGCCCCCAGGGGGCCGTGCCTTGGTAGAAGAGAGCATTCTGGAGGCGCTGGACTTCCGCCGTGCCATGCGCAAGGTGGATGACGAATTTGGCGATGACGATTGGTGGTTCCAGGTGTGGGGCCCCCAGGAGCTGGCGGAAGAAGGCATTGGCAACGCGAGCGATTGGGTGCTCAAGCGCACAGAAGGCTTGAGCGAAGAGGCTGCGGCCGCGAAGACTTGGCATGGCTTTGGCGAAATGGCACCGGGCTTCAACATGCTCGACCCCATCAAAGCCACCATCGTCACACCAGGTCTGGACATGGACGGCAGTTTTGCCGACTCCGGCATTCCGGCCAGCATCGTGACCAAATTTCTGGCCGAGCACGGTGTGGTGGTGGAAAAGACCGGGCTCTACAGCTTTTTCATCATGTTCACCATCGGCATCACCAAAGGCCGTTGGAACACCTTGCTGACCGCGTTGCAGCAGTTCAAGGACGATTACGACCGCAACCAGCCGCTGTGGCGCATCCTGCCTGAGTTCTGTCAGAAGCACCCGCGTTACGAGCAGATGGGCCTGCGTGACCTGTGCCAGCATGTGCATACGCTGTATGCCAAGTACGACATTGCCCGTCTGACCACCGACATGTACCTGAGCGACCTGACACCGGCCATGAAGCCCAGCGATGCGTTTGCCCACATTGCCCACCGCACCACCGAGCGGGTGGCCATTGACGACTTGGAAGGTCGCGTGGCCACCAGCCTGATCACGCCTTACCCTCCCGGCATTCCACTGCTGATTCCCGGTGAGGTTTTCAACAAAAAGATCGTCGACTACCTGAAGTTCTCACGCGAGTTCAACGCGCAGTGCCCAGGTTTCGAGACCGATATCCACGGTTTGGTGGAAGTGGTGGGGTCCGATGGGCGCAAGGCCTACTTTGCCGACTGCGTGAAGCAGGGCTGAGCACTCAATCAACCCGTTCCCGCAAAAAACTGGCGAAGCGAGGCACGCCGCCTGCCGTCAGCCCCCGGTAGCGGTAAGTGACTTGTGCGCCCACTTCCGGGGGGTGGGCACGCTGCTCATCGGTGAAGCCCGTTCCCAGTTTGAAGCGCACGCCATCGGGGGTTCGCACCCACAGGGCACCCATGCGGCCCACGTGTTTGCCTTGTCCCGGCACGTGTGCCAGGACCACCCCCTCGGCATCGTCATGGGGTTTGGCCTTCAATACGTCGTCGGACCGCCCGCTTCGGTAGAGCGCTGCGGCGCGGTGCAACACCAACCCTTCTCCTCCCGCTTTCACGGTTTTGTCCAACAGGGCTTGGAGTGCGGCGCGGTCGGGAAGGCGCCGCTGGTGCACAGCCTCCACCCAGATTTGCCCCAGCGCCTGGACCTGGCGCTGGTAAGCCGCGATCCGGTCGGTGAATGGGCCGCCATGTGCGGGCAGGTCGAACACCATGAAGCGGATGCGGTGCCAGGCGTTGTCGTCAGGCGTTTGCTGCCGCACGGTAGACACGGCGTGTGCAAATTGACCCCGACCCGCCCACAATTCACCTTCCATCGGGTGGCGGGGCCAGCCCTCCGTGAACCAGTCCGGGGCATGAATGGTTTCACCCCCTCGGGTCAGCAGTCGCTCGCCTGACCAGAAGCCTCGGACACCGTCATATTTCTCGCTCACCCAGTGGTCCGACAGCGGAGTGGCGGCAGAGTATGTGTTGGCCAGCCACAGGGCCGGTTTGCCATCAGACCGCGAGGTGTCTTTTGCACCGGCAAAAGAAGGGGCCAGCACGGTGACCCACGGGACGATGCTGGTGAACAAGAGGGTGCGCCGCTGCATTGGGGGGCTCCTGGTTTTCAAGGGCTGGGTGTGACGGTGGCAGTTTAAGCGGGGGCGCTTTCACTTCTGGGCCGTCAGATGCCACGGAAAGGTGCCAGGTGCCCATTGCCTTTCACGCGTCGGTCTGTGGGGTTGCCAGGGGTGCCCGTTCCGAAGCCCGACGGAAAGTGGGCAGAATGGCCGTATGCACTTTTTGCCTGCTTGTTTCACGGTGGCGCTGGCGCTGGTGGCTTTGCCCGGCTGGGCCGCGCACGGCTATGCACTGTGGGGTCAACTGAAATACCCCTCCGGTTTCACCCACTTTGACTATGTCAACCCACAAGCCCCCAAAGGGGGCGAGATGAGGCTGGTGAGCAACCTGCGCACGTCCACGTTTGACAAATACAACCCCTTCACCATCAAAGGCAACGCACCCGCGTACCTGTCGGGCCTGATGTTCGACAGCTTGCTGACCGGGGCTTTGGATGAAACCGCCGCCGCATACGGCTTGCTGGCCGAGGACGTGAGCGTGGCCCCCGACGGACTGAGCGCCACCTTTCGCCTGCGGCCCCAAGCCCAATTCCACAACGGCTCGCCGGTGTTGGCCAAAGACGTGAAACACAGCTACGACACGTTGATGGGTCCTCACACCTCGCCCGCCTACAAAACCGCGCTGGAAGACGTGGCCGGGCTGGACGTGCTGGACGACCGCACCGTGCGCTACCGATTCAAAAAGCCCAACCGCGAGCTGCCGCTGACCGTGGGCGGGCTGCCGGTGTTCAGCCATCAGTGGGGAGCCGGAAAACCGTTCAACGAGGTGGTGATGGACGAGCCCATTGGCAGCGGCCCTTACAAAATCGGCCCGGTGCGCTTCGGCAAAGACATCACCTACGTGCGCAACGCCGACTACTGGGCCAAAGACCTGCCCGTGCGCAAAGGCAGCGCCAATTTCGACCGCATCACCGTCAAAATTTACAAAGACAACACTGCGCGGCTGGAGGCGCTGAAGGCCGGCGAGTTCGACCTGATGCGATTTTTTTCAGCGGGCGACTGGGCCCGGCGCGTCAAAGGCAAGAAATTTGACAGCGGTGAGCTGGTGAAGCTGGAGCTGAAGCACCGCCTGCCATCGGGCTTTCAAAGCTACGTGCTGAACACCCGGCGTGAAGTGCTGAAAGACGTGCGGGTGCGCCAGGCGCTGGGCTTGGCCATGGACTATGAGTGGATGAACCGCCTGATGTTCTACAACGCCTACCAGCGCGTGAACGGCCTGTTTGGCAACACCGACTGCCAGGCCGTCGGCACCCCAAGCCCTGAGGAACTGGCCCTGCTGAACCGCTGGCGCGGCCAGCTGTCCGATGCCGTGTTTGGCCCCATGGCCACCCCGCCCCGCACCGACGGCGACAGCAGCCTGCGCGGCAACCTGCTCAAAGCCAAGCAATTGCTGGCCGACGCAGGTTGGGTTTATCAGGACGGTGCGTTGCGCAATGCCCAAGGCCAGCCGATGGAGCTGGAGTACCTGGACAGCAACGAAAGCGGTGCCCGCGTGGTCACGCCCTGGATCCGCAACCTGGAGAAACTGGGCATCACCCTGCGATTTCGCCCGGTGGACTTTGCCCTGTACCAGCAGCGGTTGCAAAAGTTCGAGTTCGACATCACCAGCATGGCGTTTGGTGGCACGCACAACCCTGGGCAAGAATACGCCGACCTGTTTGGCAGCAAGGCGGCAGACACCGAAGACTCGGGAAACTTTGCGGGCGTGAAAAGCCCGGCCGTCGATGCCCTCATCACCGCGATGTCCGCTGCCAAATCCAAGGCCGATCTCTTGCCCGCTTGCCGTGCGCTGGAACGCGTCATCACCCACAGCCACGTGCTCATTCCCCAGTGGACTGCGGGCACCCACCGCCTGGCCTACAGCGCGCTGCGCCTGGCCAAGCCAGACACCATGCCGCCCTACACCCAAGGGGTGGAGGCCTGGGCGCTGGACACTTGGTGGGTCAAATAAATGATCAAAATGGCCTATAGCGCTTTATTGGAAAGACAAATTTGCTATATTTTTGGTGATTGCCACGCATGCTGAGCTACATCCTCAAACGCCTGTTGCTGATGGTGCCCACGCTGTTTGGCGTGTTGCTGCTCACCTTCGTGGTCATCCAGTTTGTGCCCGGTGGCCCGGTGGAACAGTATTTGGCCGAGGCCAAGTCCAGCGCCACCGGAAGCGGCGGTGCCGAAGGCGGTGGTTTGGGCTACCGGGGCGGGCAGGGTGTGGACCCCAAAAAGCTGGAGCAAATCAAGGCCTTGTACGGCTTTGACAAGCCGCCCACCGAGCGTTTTTTGCAAATGCTGGGTCAATTTGCCAGGTTCGACCTGGGTACCAGTTTTTTTCAGAACAAAGACGTGTGGCAGCTGATGGTCGAAAAACTGCCCGTCTCCATCAGCTTGGGGCTGTGGACGTTTGTCATCAGCTACGGCGTGGCCGTGCCGCTGGGTGTGGCCAAGGCGGTGCGAGCCGGTTCGCGGTTTGACCTGGTCACCACGCTGCTGGTGCTGGCAGGCTACGCCATTCCCGGCTTTGTGCTGGGCGTGGCGCTGCTGGTGGTGTTTGGCGAGCAGTTGCAGTGGTTCCCGCTGCGCGGGCTCACCTCGGCGAACTGGGATGAGCTGAGCTGGGGCGCCAAGGTGGTGGACTACCTTTGGCACATCTGCCTGCCCGTCACGGCCATGGTGCTGGGCAGCTTTGCCGTGACGGCCATGCTGACCAAAAACGCGTTCCTGGAAGAAATTCGCAAGCAATACGTGCTGACCGCCCGCGCCAAGGGCCTGAGCGAGCGGCAAGTGCTCTACGGCCATGTGTTTCGCAACGCGCTGCTGCCCATCATCACCGGCTTTCCGGCGGCGTTCATCGGGGCGTTTTTTGCCGGTTCGCTGTTGATCGAAACGCTGTTTTCGTTGGACGGCCTGGGCCTGCTGAGTTACGAAGCCGTCATTCGGCGCGACTACCCCGTGGTGCTGGGCACGCTGTACTTTTTCACGCTGATTGGGCTGCTGACCAAACTCATCAGCGACCTGTGCTACGTGTGGGTGGACCCCCGCGTGAAGTTTGATTGAGCGGGTGCCTGCCGAAATGGACAACACGCTTGCATTCACGCCGTCTGTGTCGCCCTCCCGCCGCGCTTGGCAGCGCTTCAAGCGCAACCGCCTGGGTTATTGGAGCCTGGTGGTCTTTTGTGTGTTGGTGGGCTTGAGCCTGGTGGCCGAACTGGTCAGCAATGACCGCCCGCTGGTGGTGCGCTACCAGGGGCAGTGGTATGCCCCCATGCTGCACGACTACCCCGAAACCACTTTTGGCGGCGACTTTCCCACGCCCACCGATTATCTGGACCCGTTCATTCAGCAAAAGCTGGCCGAGCCCGGCAACTGGGTGCTGTACGCCCCCAACCGCTACGGCCCCAAAACGCTGAACTACTTTGCCAAGACCCCCAACCCGTCAGCCCCCACCACGGACAACTGGCTGGGCACCGACGACCGCGGGCGCGACCTGCTGGCGCAACTGATTTACGGCTTTCGCGTGAGTGTGTTGTTTGCTCTGGCCCTGACCGTGTGCGGCGTGGCATTGGGGGTGCTGACCGGGGCCATTCAGGGCTATTTCGGCGGCAAGACCGATCTGGCCTTTCAGCGCTTCATCGAAATCTGGGGTTCCATGCCCGAGCTGTATCTGCTGATCATCTTTTCGGCCCTGTTCCAGCCCAGCTTGGCGCTGCTGCTGGTGTTGCTCAGTTTGTTTGGCTGGATGGGCCTGAGCGACTACGTGCGCGCCGAGTTTTTGCGCAACCGACAGATGGACTACGTGCGTGCCGCGCGGGCCATGGGGCTGGGGCACTGGCACATCATCACACGGCACATCTTGCCCAACAGCCTCACACCGGTGGTGACGTTTTTGCCTTTCCGTATGAGCGCGGCCATCCTGGCGCTGACCAGCCTGGATTTTCTGGGCCTGGGCGTGCCGCCGGGCACACCGAGCCTGGGCGAGTTGTTGTCGCAAGGCAAAAACAACATCGATGCGTGGTGGATTTCCCTTTCCACGTTTGCGGTGCTGGTGGTCACGCTGCTGCTGCTCACCTTCATGGGCGATGCGCTGCGCGACGCGCTGGACCCGCGCATGGTTGACGCTTCCAATGATGGGGGGGCGCCATGACGCTGCCCAAAACCCTTCTGGAAGTCACGGATCTTCGGGTCGCTTTTGGCTCACACGAGGTGGTCAAAGGTGTCACCTTTCACATCAACGCCGGAGAAAAGCTGGCGCTGGTGGGCGAATCGGGCTCGGGAAAGACGCTCACTGCGCTGAGTTTGCTGGGCCTGGTGGCCAATGCGCGCACGTCTGGCCAGGCCATGTTGAACGGCCAGGACCTTTTGTCGATGACCGAACGCCAACTGCGCGGTGTGCGTGGGGGTGACGCGGCCATGATTTTTCAGGAGCCCATGACGGCGTTGAACCCGCTGATGACGGTGGGCAAACAAGTCGCAGAGATTTTTCAGCTGAAACAAGGTCTGACGCAATACCAATCTGCGCAGGAAGCTATCAAATTGTTGGCCTCTACCGGATTGGCTGAGCCCGCTGCCAAGGCCAACGCCTACCCGCATCAGCTCAGTGGTGGGCAGCGTCAGCGCGCCATGATTGCGATGGCCCTGGCCAGTGCACCCAAATTGCTGCTGGCCGATGAGCCCACCACCGCGCTCGATGTGTCGCTGCGCGGACAAATTCTGGAACTGTTGGCCACGCAGCAGCGCGAGCGGGGCATGGCGGTGCTGCTCATCACGCACGACCTGCAGCTCGTGCGCCGCTTTGCCGACCGCGTGGCCATCATGGAACATGGTGTGCTGGTGGAGCAGGGCACGGTGGCTGAGGTGTTTGGCAACCCGCAGCACCCGTACACCCAAAAACTGCTCAACAGCCGCCCGCAGCGCGACCCGTTGTCGCCTGTTGCACCACCCGCAGGGGCTGTGTCGCCTTTGCAAGCCCAAAACTTGGCGGTGTCTTACCCCGTGCCCAAACCCGGTATCCGTGGCTGGTTCGGTCGTGGATGGGCTGTGGCACTGAAAGGGGTGGACTTTGCCCTGCAACCCGGCCAAACGTTGGGGGTGGTGGGAGAGTCGGGCTCGGGCAAGTCCACGCTGGCCTTGGCGGCGCTGGATCTGATTGCTTTCACTGGCGATTTGCGGGTGGGTGGCCAGCCCTGGGCGCGCGAGGCCAACGCCAACCGCCGCCAGCGCAGCCACGTGCAGGTGGTGTTCCAGGACCCGTTTTCTTCACTGTCACCCCGCATGACGGTGGAACAGATCGTGGGCGAGGGGCTGGATGTCCATGCCCCAGAACTGTCGCCCGCACAACGGCGCGAGCGGGTGCTGGCGGCATTGGCCAGCGTGGGACTGCTGGGCGATGGCCCCTATGACGCACCGTCTGTCCAGGCGATGCTGCAACGCTATCCGCACGAATTTTCCGGTGGGCAGCGGCAACGACTGGCGATTGCCCGTGCCTTGATTGTGGAGCCCGCCGTGCTGGTACTGGACGAACCCACCAGCGCTCTCGACGTGACCGTGCAGCGGCAGGTGCTGATGCTGTTGCAGCGACTGCAGCGCGAACGGCAGCTGAGTTACTTGCTCATCACCCATGACGTGGATGTGATCCGCGCGATGGCACATCAGGTGCTGGTGATCAAAGGGGGGGAAGTGGTGGAGCGGGGCAGGGTGACATCGGTTTTGGGTGCGCCGCGCCATGTTTACACCCAGGCATTGCTGGCCGCTGCCGCCCATTGACCTGGGGCATCCTCGCACGTACGTGTTTACCCGGTCGGTGATGGCAGAGCCCGTCGTTAAACTGAGACGCAATGAATCCGACGGCCATGAACTCCAGTCATCACGCGTCCAACCTCGGTTTGGATGCCCCTTTTCGCTGGCTCAAGCAGGGTTGGAACGATTTCATTCGCAACCCAGGCCCCGGTGTGGTTCATGGCGTGGTGCTGGCGAGCGTTGGCTGGTTTCTGCTGTGGGCGGCCAATGACCATTTCTGGATGCTTGCAGGGGCATTTTCCGGTTTCATGATCGTGGCGCCCATCCTGACGACCGGGCTCTACCAAGTGAGCAAGCAATGTGCCTCCGGTCATTGTGTGGGCATGGCCGAAGTGTTTCGCATCTGGCGTTCTTTGGATGGTCGGTTGATCGTGTTTGGCCTGCTTCTGGGTTTTGCCGCCACTGGCTGGGTGATGACTTCCGCGTCAATGATCACCGCACTTGCCCAGGTGCCAGTGCGAAACCCCATGGATTTCCTGCGGCATGTGGTGCTCTCTACCGACAGCTGGTTGTTCGAGGTGTGGCTCTTCCTCGGAGGCATATTGGCTGCGCCCATGTTCGCTTCCAGCGTGGTGGCGATCCCCATGCTGGTGGATACCCAGGCATCGGTGCGAGCCGCCATTTTGGCCAGTTGGGGAGCGGTTGGCTCATACCCGATGGTTCTGGGGCTGTGGGCATTGCTCATCATGCTTCTGGTGGGGCTGGGCATGGCAACGGGCTTGGTGGGCCTGATTGTTGTGGTGCCGGTGCTGGCGCACGCGAGTTGGCATGCTTACCGGGAATTGACCTTGGCCGCTTGAGCGATACTCGGACGTTGTCCGTTCCGGGCTCCTGCACCATTGGCCCGCCAATTCAGTCACATGGAAAACACCATTTTCGGGTACACCGAAGGGCAGATCGCCCAATTCGGCCTCACGTTCGGCGTCGGGGCCTTCATCTTGTACATGCTGTTCATCGTGTTTAACTTGGCACGAGAGTCCAAGGCGGGGAAGTTCGGCACCTTCATTCTTTTTCTGGTGCTGTCGTTTGGCATGCTGGGGTTCGTGGCCAAGAATGTCATCAAATGGGTTCTGGGTATGTAGGTTGCCTGCTTTCGTGGCATTGCAAAGGCCAACGCGTCGGAGTAGAATGCGAGCTTCACGACCAAATGGGCGGGTAACTACCGCCCATTTTTTTTGGGCGAAAGCTTTTCAGGCACTTTTTTGGCGGATACCTCCGAACACCAGCAATCTATGGCGTGGCAAGCAGCAGTTGAGCAAACCGTGACCGGTCTGGGCTATGACCTTGTGGATATTGAGCGCTCGGCTGCGGGTCTGCTGCGTATCACCATTGACATGCCTTACCAGCCCGGGGTGCCCGAGCAGTTTGTCAATGTCGAGGATTGCGAAGTGGTGACGCGGCAGCTCCAGTTTTTGCTGGAGGTGGAATCGGTGGATTACAAGCGTCTCGAAGTGGGGTCCCCTGGCATTGATCGGCCTCTGAAGACGGCGGCCGACTTCAACCGGTTTGTGGGTGCTGAAATCGATCTGACCCTGAAAGAGCCGATTGGTGTCACCGACTCCGGTATCGCTGCCAATCGGAAGAAATTCCGTGGAATCCTGGAGTCCACCGATGAGCCAGACACCTGGCAAATTGTCTGGACCGACGAGCCTCCGCCCAAGCCGGGGCAGCGGGTCAGCAAGAAGCGCCCGCCAGCGGCGTACCAGGCCATGCGTTTCAAGCTTGAAGAGTTGCGAGAGACGAGATTGGCCCCCATTGTTGATTTCAAGGGGCGAAAGCCCAAGGCTGTACCTGTGCAGCCAAATGTGGTGCCAGAAGCGCCCGTGTGATTCCGATATCTCTAAATTGAAGCTGATGGCAGAAAAAAGAAAGGCAGGCCAGTGACATGAATCGCGAACTCCTGATGTTGGTCGATGCAATCTCGCGTGAGAAGAATGTGGAGCGCGACGTTGTTTTTGGGGCCGTTGAGTTGGCACTGGCTTCCGCCACCAAAAAACTGTATCAAGGCGAGGTGGATATCCGTGTTTGCATTGACCGCGACAGCGGCAATTACGAAACCTTCCGCCGCTGGTTGGTGGTGCCTGACGAGGCGGGTCTGCAAAATCCTGAGGCTGAAGAACTGGTTTCCGATGCAAGGGAAGAGATCGCGGACATTGAGGTCGGTGATTTCATTGAGAAGCCCATTGAGAGCTTGCCCATCGGTCGCATTGGCGCCATGGCAGCCAAGCAGGTCATTCTTCAAAAAATTCGCGATGCCGAGCGCGAAATGCTGTTGAACGATTTCATGTCGCGTGGTGAGAAAATTTTCGTCGGTACCGTCAAGCGGATGGACAAGGGGGATCTCATCATCGAGAGTGGCCGAGTCGAAGGGCGTTTGCGTCGCACCGAAATGATTCCCAAGGAAAATTTTCGGACAGGTGACCGTGTCCGAGCCATGATCATGGAGGTGGATCTGACTTTGCGCGGGGCGCCCATCGTGCTCTCGCGCTCTTCCCCTGCTTTCATGGTCGAGCTTTTTCGCCAGGAAGTGCCTGAGATTGAGCAGGGTTTGCTCGAAATCAAAACGTGTGCCCGTGACCCGGGTTCGCGCGCAAAGATCGCAGTGTTGTCACACGACAAGCGCGTGGATCCTATTGGGACCTGTGTGGGGGTGCGCGGCTCGCGCGTCAACGGCGTGACCACGGAGTTGGCCGGTGAGCGCGTTGACATTGTGTTGTGGAGCGAAGATCCCGCGCAGTTTGTGATCGGCGCACTGGCTCCGGCCAACGTCCAGTCCATTGTGGTTGACGAGGAACGACATGCGATGGATGTGGTCGTTGACGAGGAGAATTTGGCAATTGCCATCGGGCGAGGCGGTCAGAACGTGCGCCTGGCTTCCGACTTGACGGGGTGGCGTATCAATATCATGACGGCCGACGAGTCTGCACAGAAGCAGGCAGCCGAATCCGATGGGGTGCGAGCTTTGTTCATGGACAAGCTGGACGTGGACCAGGAAATTGCCGATATCCTTATCGAAGAGGGCTTCACCAGCTTGGAGGAGGTTGCCTACGTGCCTCTTCAGGAGATGTTGGACATTGAGTCTTTCGATGAGGAGACCGTCACCGAATTGCGGACCCGAGCCAAGAATGCGCTTTTGACCATGGAGTTGGTTCGCGAGGAAAGCGTGGAGTCCGTGTCGCAAGACCTGCGGGATATGGACGATCTTTCCCCGGAAATGATCGCCCGATTGGCAGAAGGCGGTGTTCACACCCGCGACGATTTGGCGGATCTTGCCACGGACGAATTGTCTGAAATCACCGGGCAATCGCCCGAAGAAGCGACAGCCCTGATCATGAAGGCACGCGCTCACTGGTTTACCGGTGAAGCGGGTGAGGCCCAATCCTGATCGCGGAGGCAACGGAGAACACACCCATGACCAGCATCAGCGTCGCACAACTGGCAGCCGAACTGCACAAACCCACTCACACCCTACTGGAGCAACTGACCAGTGCCGGTGTGCCCAAGTCGTCGGGTACAGACCCTGTCTCCGAGGCCGATAAACACAAGTTGCTCAATTACTTGCAGCACAGTCACGGCACCGCATCGGGCGAACGAAAGAAAATCACCCTGGTCAAGAAATCGACCACGGAAATCAAGCAGGCTGACGCCACTGGCCGCGCCCGTACGATTCAGGTTGAAGTCCGCAAGAAGCGGACCTTCATTCAGCGCGATGAAGATGTGGTTTCAGAGCCTTCGGTTGAACGGATGCCTGTCCCTGTCGTTGCGGATGCCGAGGAGTTGAAACGCCGCGAGGAGGATGCGCGACGCCAGGCAGAGTTGTTGCGTGCGCAGGAAGAAGAGTTGGCCCTTCGTCGGCGCGAACGTGAAGCCCAAGAGGCGCGTGAGGCAGAGGCCGCCGCCAAGTTGGAGCGTGAACGTGAGCGGGAAGCTGCCCGTGCTGCGGCCCAAGCCGAGGCCGCCGCTTTGGATGCGGCTCGTCGCAATGCCATGAATGTTCAAACCCAACAGAATGCCGCGCCACCTGTGGCCGCACCTGTTGCGGCCCCCACGGCACCGGTGGTGGCACAGCCCAGCGCACAAGAAGCGGCTCAGCTGGAGGCACGTCGAGTGGCACAGGCTAAGGTGGCCAGTGAAAAAGCGGCTGAGGCCGCCAGGGCACAAGACTTGCAGGATCGTCGCCGCAAGGCCGAGGCCGAAGCGGCAGCCATCCGCGAGATGATGTCAGCTCCCAAGAAGGTGTTGGTTGCCAAAAAGCCAGAGCCTGTGGTCGAAACGAAACCCGCTGCCGATCCCAAGGCCGCTCTGAAAGGCACTTTGCACAAGCCCGCAGGTGCCCCGCCAGCCGCAGGGGCTGCAAGGCCTGCTGTGTCTGCTCCCGCAGGCGGTGGGAAAAAGGAAGTCAAGTCGGAGAGTCTGTCTTCGACTTGGAAAGACGACGCGGCCAAGAAAAAAGAAATCAAGACCCGTGGTGACACGACGGCCGGGCGTACCAATTGGCGCGGTGGTCCCAAGGGGCGTCGCGACAACCGCGATAGCAGGGACAGTCAGGTCCCGGCCTTTTCCGCGCCCGCCGAATTCAAGGTGCTGGAAGTGCATGTGCCCGAAACCATTACCGTGGGTGAGTTGGCGCACAAAATGTCGGTCAAATCGTCCGAGGTCATCAAGCAGTTGATGAAGCTGGGCCAGATGGTCACCATCAACCAGCCGCTTGACCAAGATACTGCCATGATCGTGGTGGAGGAGTTGGGGCATCGCGCGGTTCAGGCAGAGTTGGATGATCCTGAAGCCTTCACAGACGAAGAAATGTCACATCAGGCGGCAGAGGCTGTTTCTCGTGCCCCTGTGGTCACTGTCATGGGGCACGTCGATCACGGTAAAACGTCTTTGCTCGACTACATTCGCCGAGCCAAAGTGGCGGCAGGAGAGGCTGGTGGTATCACCCAGCACATCGGTGCCTACCACGTGGAAACGCCACGCGGCATGGTCTCGTTCCTTGATACCCCGGGTCACGAGGCATTCACTGCCATGCGTGCCCGCGGGGCCAAGGCCACAGACATCGTGATTTTGGTGGTGGCTGCAGACGATGGCGTGATGCCCCAGACCAAAGAAGCGATCAAACACGCCAAGGCAGCGGGCGTGCCTATCGTGGTGGCCATCACGAAGGCCGACAAACCCGATGCCAATCCCGACCGTGTCAAACAGGAGTTGGTAGGCGAAGAGGTGGTGCCAGAGGAATACGGTGGAGATTCGCCGTTTGTCGCTGTGTCATCCAAAACCGGGATGGGAGTTGACGCACTGCTTGAGCAGGTGCTCTTGCAAGCCGAGGTGCTGGAACTCAAGGCCCCCTTGGATGTGATGGCGAAAGGTTTGGTCATTGAGGCCAAACTCGACAAAGGCCGGGGCCCAGTCGCCACCGTGTTGGTGCAATCGGGCACCCTCAAGGTGGGTGATGTGGTTCTGGCCGGGCAGACGTTTGGTCGTGTCAGGGCCATGCTGGATGAAAATGGCCGAACTGCCAAATCGGCTGGTCCTTCCATCCCTGTCGAAATTCAGGGGTTGACCGAGGTACCCCAGGCCGGTGACGATTTCATGGTGCTGGCTGACGAGCGCCGTGCCCGAGAGATTGCGACCTATCGCGCAGGGAAGTTCCGCAACACCAAGCTGGCCAAACAGCAGGCCGCCAAGTTGGAAAACATGTTCAGCGACATGACAGCTGGCGAGGTCAAGACGCTGCCGATCATCGTCAAGGCCGATGTGCAAGGCTCGCAGGAGGCCCTGGCCCAGTCGCTGTTGAAGTTGTCTACCGATGAGGTCAAGGTGCAACTGGTGTATGCCGGTGTGGGTGGTATCAGCGAGTCCGATGTCAACCTCGCGATCGCGTCCAAGGCCGTGATCATCGGATTCAACACTCGCGCCGATGCGGGTGCACGCAAGCTGGCCGAGAGCAATGGCGTGGACTTGCGCTACTACAGCATCATTTATGACGCGGTGGATGAGCTCAAAGTGGCCATGTCAGGCATGTTGACGCCCGATCGGCGGGAGGAGGTCATCGGTATGGCCGAGATCCGCACCGTGTTTGTGGCATCGAAGATCGGTACCGTTGCCGGTTGTATGGTCACAGGTGGCTATGTCACCCGCAGCGCGCACTTCCGCCTGTTGCGCGACAACGTGGTGGTATACACCGGCGAGCTTGATTCCTTGAAACGCATGAAAGACGATGTGCGTGAAGTCAAAGAGGGTTTCGAGTGCGGTATCAAGCTGCGTAACTACAACGACATCAAAGAAGGCGATCAGTTGGAGTTCTTCGAGGTCAAAGAAGTGGCCCGTACGCTGTGAAGCGGGTGTATTGAACGGCATGGCAACAAAAAAGGCATCCACTCCCAACCGAGGTTTTCGTGTGGCCGATCAGATCCAACGCGATCTGACGGAACTGATTGCGCGTGAGCTCAAGGACCCAAGAGTGGGCATGGTGACCATCCAAGCGGTCGAGGTTACGCCCGACTATGCCCACGCACAAGTGTATTTCAGCCTGCTCACTGGAGATCCTGCGGAAACGGCTGCGGCGCTCAACCAGGCTGCTGGCTTCCTGCGCAATGGTCTTTTCAAACGTTTGCACATCCACACCGTGCCGACATTGCATTTTCATTTTGACCGCACCACCGAGCGGGCCGCCGACATGAATGCACTGATCGCCAAAGCGGTGTCTTCCCGCGCGAAGGACGAGTAAGCATGCCAGCGCCACGCACAAGGGTGCAGCGGCGCCCTGTGCATGGGGTGTTGCTGCTCGACAAGCCGCTGGGCTTTTCCAGTAACCAGGCATTGCAAAAAGCCAAGTGGTTGCTGCGTGCTGAAAAAGCAGGTCACACGGGCACTCTGGACCCTTTGGCCACAGGGGTGTTGCCGTTGTGTTTTGGGGCAGCCACCAAGTTCAGCCAACAGCATTTGGATGCCCGCAAGCGCTACAGCGCAATCCTGCGGCTTGGACAGGCCACAGCCACTGGCGACGCGGAGGGTGATGTGGTGGCCACGGCCGATGTGCCTCCTTTTACCCAGACCGATCTGGATGCTTTGGCACAGCGCATGACGGGCCCACAGCAGCAGTTGCCCCCGATGTATTCGGCACTGAAGAAAGACGGCAAGGCCTTGTACGAATATGCACGGGCGGGGCAGACCGTGGAACGTGAAGCGCGTCCCATTGAGATATATGAATTAAATATGACTCTTTCGCAAGATGGAGATGGATTTTCAGCTATTGTTTTCAATGCATTTTGCAGCAAGGGCACCTATATTCGCACCCTGGGTGAAGACATCGCCAAGGCCTTGGGCACAATGGGGCACCTGCGCGCACTGCGCCGTACGCAGACCGGTGACTTTACCGAGGCGGCTTGTATCAGCTTGGCCCAATTGGAAGCCATGGACGACGGTGCTCGTTTGCAAACGTTACAAGCCTTGACGGTGCTGTTGCCCCATCACACGGCGGTCACACTCGATGACGACAATGCCGGGCGTTTCTTGAGCGGCCTGCGTCGCCGCACCGAGTTGGCTGACACCGCTGACGTGGCCGTGTTTGGCTCGCGGCCTCCCGCTTTGCTGGGCACCGCCCAGGTGCGCGGTGGAGAACTGGTGCCCACCCGCTTGCTCAATCCACTGGAAATTCAGCAAATTCTCGACCAGAACACTTTTCAACCCGATGTCGCTGGCGAAACGGCTGCGCCGTTGCCTGTGTGACCCGCACTGCCTTCCCATCCGATCGTTTGCCAGCCCCATTTCTCAAATTCTTCAGGACCAATCCATGAGTCAAACCCAAATCCGCAACATTGCGATCATCGCCCACGTCGACCACGGCAAAACCACCATGGTTGACCAGCTGTTGCGCCAGTCCGGTACGTTTGCTGAGCACGAAAAAGTCGTGGATACCGTGATGGACAACAACGCGATCGAACGCGAGCGCGGCATCACCATTCTGGCCAAGAACTGCGCCGTCAGCTGGGAAGGCACCCACATCAACATCGTGGACACACCCGGACACGCGGACTTCGGTGGTGAGGTGGAGCGGGCCCTGTCGATGGTGGACGGCGTGCTGTTGCTGATTGATGCGCAGGAAGGGCCCATGCCCCAGACCCGCTTTGTGACCAAAAAGGCGTTGGCTCTGGGTCTCAAGCCCATCGTCGTGGTGAACAAGGTCGACAAACCCGGTGCCAACCCTGACAAGGTGGTGAATGCCGCGTTCGACCTGTTCGACAAACTCGGAGCCACCGACGAACAGCTCGATTTTCCCGTGGTGTACGCCTCTGGAATCAATGGCTGGTCTTCTCTGGAAGAAGGCGCTCCCGGCGAACAATGGGGCCCTGACATGTCCGCCTTGTTCAACACCGTGCTCAAACACGTTCCAGCTCAGAAGGGCGATCCCGCCGCGCCTCTGCAGCTTCAGATTTCTGCGCTCGACTTTTCCACCTTTGTGGGGCGCATCGGAGTGGGGCGTATCAGCCAGGGCACCATCAAACCCAGTATGGACGTGGTGGTGATGGAAGGGCCGGATGGAAACTCTGTCAAAGGCCGTATCAACCAGGTGCTGACCTTCCAGGGGTTGGACCGCGTGCAGGTGACCGAGGCTGGTCCGGGCCACATCGTGCTGATCAACGGCATTGCCGACATTGGCATCGGCGTGACGGTCACCGATCCTCTCAGACCCGCCCCATTGCCCATGTTGAAGGTGGACGAACCCACTTTGACCATGAACTTTTGCGTCAACACCAGTCCGCTGGCCGGGCGGGAGGGCAAATTCGTCACCAGCCGCCAGATCTGGGACCGTCTCCAAAAGGAGCTGCAGCACAACGTGGCCCTGCGTGTGAAGGAAACCGATGAAGACGGCATTTTTGAAGTGGCTGGCCGTGGCGAACTTCACCTGACCATTTTGTTGGAGAACATGCGCCGCGAAGGCTACGAACTGGCGGTGTCCAAACCCCGTGTGGTGTACCGTGACATCGGGGGCGTACGCCATGAGCCGATCGAATTGGTCACGGCCGATATCGAAGAGCAGCACCAGGGCGGCGTTATGCAGGCGCTGGGTGAACGCAAGGGCGAACTGGTCAACATGGAACCCGACGGTCGTGGTCGCGTGCGCTTGGAGTACCGCATTCCGGCCCGTGGTCTGATCGGTTTCACCAATGAATTCCTGAACCTCACCCGTGGCTCCGGACTGATTTCCAACATCTTCGACAGCTACGAGCCTCACAAGGGCGAGATCGCCAGCCGCAAAAACGGTGTGCTCATTTCCATGGACGATGGTGAAATCTTCACTTACGCACTGGGTAAGCTTGATGACCGTGGCCGCATGTTCGTGAAGGCAAACGATCCGGTGTACGAGGGCATGATTGTGGGGATCCACAACCGTGACAACGACATCGTGGTCAATGCGACCCGCACCAAGCAGTTGACCAACTTCCGTGTGTCTGGCAAGGAAGACGCAATCAAAATCACACCTCCGATTGAGTTGAACTTGGAATACGGTGTGGAGTTCATCGAGGAAGATGAATTGGTGGAGATCACCCCCAAGAGCGTGCGCTTGCGCAAGCGTCATTTGAAAGAACACGATCGCAAACGCGCCAGCCGCGAAGGGGCGTGAACCGACAACAGCTCACCCTTGGTGGTGTGGCATTCGAGGCGGGGCTTAGGCCCCGTTTTTGTTTTCAAGCAGGGTAGATGGCATGAGCAGACAATTGACCCATGGGCAAGCAGTGGTTCTGATGGTGGCGGTCACCTTGTTGTGGTCCACGGCCGGCGTGGTGACTCGCCATCTGGAGGCCGCCCAGGCGTTTGAAGTCACCTTCTGGCGAAGCTTCTTTACCTTTGTGACCCTGTTGGTCGTGTTGCCCTTGTGGCAAGGGCTGGGCGTGTGGGGCCGTGTGTGGGGTGCGGGTCCAGTGCTATGGGCATCGGGTTTGTGCTGGGCGGTCATGTTTACCGCGTTCATGGTCGCATTGACACTGACCACGGTGGCCAATGTGCTGGTGACATTGGCTGCGGGTCCGTTGCTCACTGCGTTGGTGTCCCGTGTGTTCACGGGAGAGCGCTTGGCTGGCCGGACTTGGGCGGCCATTGGGGCGGCGGGCTTGGGCATTGCCTGGATGTTTGCCAGCCAACTTTCGAGTGGCGGCGTGGCGGGCACTCTGGTCGCATTTTGTGTGCCTGTGGCTGCCGCCGCCAACTGGACACTGGTGCAACGCAACCGCCAGAAGGGACGGCAACTGGACCTGGTTCCGGCTGTTCTGGTCGGTGCTTTGATTTCCACTTTGATCACTTTGCCTCTCGCGTGGCCATTGGCAGCCAGTGGGCATGACCTTTGGCTGCTCGCTGGACTGGGGGCAGGGCAGTTGGCCATTCCTTGCGTGTTGTCGGTTATCTGTGCTCGTGTGCTCAGTGCGCCCGAGGTGTCTTTGCTGGCGTTGCTGGAGGTGTTGTTTGGTACCTTACTGGCTTGGGTGGGGGCAGGAGAAGAGCCGGGGGTGCATGTTCTCACTGGCGGTTTCCTGGTGGTTGGGGCGTTGTTGCTCAACGAATGGATGGGATGGCGCGAGCGTCGCCGGGGTTCGCAAAAAACGCCGATTTCGCCGTCCATCGTGGCATGATGGTTTGGTGTCCTGCACACCTCACACACCCATGAACTCAGATCTCCAATCCCACCCCGTTGACCCTGAATTCGAGCCAGTGCCGCTGGCACTGCTCACCCCGGACGTGTTGGCCGTTCGCCACGGAAGGGTCGGATGCATCACACTCAACCGTCCCCGCGCACTCAACGCCCTCTCACTGGATATGGTGCGGGCATTGACCAGTGCTCTGCTGCAGTGGCGCGACGACCCCACGGTGCTTGCTGTGGCCATTCGCGGCAGTGGCAAAGAAGGGCCTTTTTCGGCTTTCTGCGCCGGAGGCGACATTCGATTCTTTCACCAGGCGGCGTTGACGGGAGATCCCAGGCTCGAAGACTTTTTTACCGAGGAATACCGCCTCAACCACTTGGTGCACACCTATCCCAAGCCCTACATTGCTTTCATGGATGGGATCGTGATGGGCGGAGGCATGGGGATCAGCCAGGGGGCGAGTTTGAGGGTGGTCACGCCGAGAACCAAGATGGCGATGCCTGAAACGGGTATCGGGCTTTTTCCCGATGTCGGCGGGGGCTTCTTTCTCAGCCGTTGTCCGGGACGTGTGGGCGAATGGCTGGCACTGACCGGCCAAACCATTGAAGCAGGTGATGCCATTGCTTTTGGTCTGGCAGATGGTTGCCTTGATGCGGCGCGGCTCAATACCGTATGGGCTGAGCTTCAGTCTATTCCTTTCGAGTCCGCCAATGCAGTGGAGCATTTGATTGAGACAAAATTTGTAGCGCAAATATCAGCCAGTAAAAGCGTTAGAGGCAAAATTGACCAATATTTTTCGCTGTCCTCGGTTTCCGAGATACTGGCCGGACTGGAGGCGGATGCTTCTGAATTTGCACACACCACTGCCGCCCTGCTGCGCAAGCGTTCGCCGCTGATGCTCGCTGTGGTGCTGGAACAGATTCGCCGTGCCCGCCGCATGGGGCTGGCCGATGACTTGCGCATGGAGCGGGATATGGTTCGCCACTGTTTCCACCCTCTGCACTTGGGACGTTTGCCCAGTCAAGGCGAGACAGTGGAAGGCATACGCGCGTTGGCGGTCGATAAAGACCATCGGCCTCATTGGCAACCTGTCTGTGTGGAGGATGTCACGGTCCAAATGGTGGAGCCCTTTTTTACCAGCCCCTGGCCGGTACACGCCCATCCGTTGGCTTCCCTTGGGTGAGTTTTTCCAAGGTCAGAGCTGTTGGTGCACCATCTGGACCAGCGCCCACAGTTCGTTTTTGGGCAAAGGGGCTGACAACGCATACCCAAAGCCCTCGTCCACCCAGTAGAAGCTGGCCACTTTCTCCTGTTCTGAGAACGCAAACGCTGTTTCCTTGGAGATGTCTTGGGCGTTGGCAGCAAGGGCCCCGAGGTACAAGGTTGCCCGTGTTCCGTTGGGATGCTGGAACATCAGCTGAGCTCTTGCCCCCGCGTCTCCGGGTAGCAGGCGTCCTCCCACGAGTTCGAAATGTTGGGCCGAGAGGTTGGGCACTTTAAGGGTGCGTCCCAGCCGTTTGGACAGCCATTGCACCAAGTGTGTCTGCTGGTCCGCACCCACTTCCACCGGATGCCGAACCTCGGGTGTAAAGGTCGCATGTGCCAACGTCGCCTGGAGTTGAAAATGGCCCGTTTCTCCGGCTAAACGGGCTTCTGGCTGTACCGCTGAGGGTTCTGAAGGAAAGTGCCCCAGTCCGTGAGCCTGCCATCCCATGCCGAAGGCGATTGCCACCGATGCAGCCATTCCACCCCAGCGCTGCCAGCGCTGCGCCCGGTCATGTGTCCGGGCCGTGCGCCGAGCGGCTTGGTGAAGGTGTGCGGGGATTGTCTCTGTCGCCAGGGATTGCCCCCAAGCCTGTAGCTGTTCCTTCTGACGCTGCCAACGGGCCAATGTTTCGCGGTCTGCATTTGACAGGCGTGCTTGGACGGTGCGCGCTTCGTCGTCGGCCAGTTCGCCGTCAAACAGCCGTAGCAGCTCCTCGTCCGTTATGGAAGGTTGCGCGCTCATCTCGTGTGGGCTCCTTTCATTTCAGGCGCTTCAAGAACGGAGCCTGTGCCGTTGTTCGGTTGTTTTGCCAGGGTTGGGTGCACTTCCATGTCCTTCCATCAATTCGTACAAGCGGTTCCTGGCCCGGTTCAACCGCGACATGACGGTGCCGACTGGGATACCCAAGGCTCCAGCAGTATCCTGGTAGCTCAGGTTTTCCACCGTCACGAGCAGCAGCACTTGTCGCTGCTCAGGAGGCAGGCGCTGCAAGCAGTTTTGCAGGTCCAGATATCGGTCCGTGTCGGTTCTTTCCGTTATCCATTCATTCTCGATGTCAGCTATATCCACCCTGGCTGCTGCGAGCGGCTGGCGTGCCCGATGGCGCAACTGGCTGGCATGTTGGTTGTGCATCAATGTGAACAGCCAAGCTCTCAGGTTGGAGTCGGCGGTCCACAGGTTCCATTTGCGGCATGCGCGCTCCAGCGTGTCCTGTATCAGGTCGTCTGCTGCCCAGGCGTCCTCCGTCAGCATCCGGGCGTACCGCCGCAAGGCCGGGATCTGGTCAGGCAACTGGTCGCGCATGGAGTGGTGAGGTCAAGGGCGGGCCACTTGCCAGACCTTGTTGAAGCCATCGCCGGTTTTGTCACCGGGCTTGAGATCTTTCGCCCAGAAATACAGGGGTTTACCCTTCAGCGCCCATTGCTTCTTGCCATCGTCACGGGTGATGATCGAGTAGTCGCCCTGGGGATGGTCGGCATCAGATGCCATGAGAGGTGGCCAGTTGGTGGCACATGGGCCATTGCATGCCGATTTGCCACTTCCTGCCACATCCTTGTCAAAGGTATAGAGGGCCATGCCATTCGTTCCCACCAGCACACCATCGCTGGTCGTGGTCGGAACTTTGGTGGAAAGAGGCGCACAACCCAGGGTCATGGCTGCAGCCAAGATCACGGGGGGAATAAAAGGTTTGAAAAAGCGCATGGTGGGGACCTCCGGCGAGTGGGTGCAGATCAAAGCGTCTGCATCTCATAAACGTCCCAAATGCCTGGCTTATTCCACGCGCTGAAAAAAATCAGCGATTGCGGGACTTCATGGTCCGTTCGACTTCGCGCTTGCCTTCGCGGTCCTTGATGGTGTCGCGCTTGTCGTGCTCGGCCTTGCCTTTACCCAGCGCAATTTCGCATTTGACTTTGCCGTTTTTCCAATGCAGGTTCAGTGGCACAAGGGTGTAGCCTTTTTGCTCCACTTTCCCCACCAGACGGCGGATTTCGTCTTTGTGCAGCAGCAACTTTTTGGTGCGAGCCGCTTCCGCCGAGACATGGGTGGAGGCCGTGCGCAATGGGTTGATCTGGCACCCAATCAGGTACAGCTCCCCATGCCTTATCAGCACATAGCCGTCAGTCAGTTGAACTTTGCCTTCACGCAGGGCTTTTACCTCCCAACCCTGTAGCACCATACCAGCCTCATGGCGTTCTTCGACGTGGTAGTTGAAGACGGCTTTTTTGTTGTCTGCAATCCGGGTGACAACCGGTTTGCCGTCGGTTTTCTTTGAGGATTTGCCTGCCGTGGCAGAGAGCGGAGCCGTGGGTTTGGAGGTGGTCATTCAAGCGAATCAAAAATGCCCTGGCGAATACAATCGCTCAAGCCTTCCCATTGTATGAAAAGCGTTCACAAATCAGTTTTACTCTGGCACAGCGCCCACGAAATGTTCGCGTTGGTGACCGATGTGGCCAGTTATCCCCAGTTTTTGCCTTGGTGTGACCAAACCGCAGTGCTGGAAATGACCGATGTGGGCATGACGGCGAAAGTTGGCATGGCTTTGAGCGGCCTGCGGCAGAGCTTTACCACCCGCAATACCCACGAGCCAGATCGCAAAGTGGTGATGCAGCTCGTGGACGGTCCGTTTTCCCGCTTGGATGGGACTTGGGAGTTCACCCCGTTGGGCAGTGATGGACAGCGTGCATGCAAGGTGGACTTTCGTCTGAATTATGGTTTCTCCAGTGCCACGTTGGCGGCGTTGGTGGGGCCTGTTTTCGACAAAATCGCTGCCAATCTGGTCGATGCATTTGTGAAACGGGCCGATCTGGTTTACGGTTCGGGCAGTGTCTGATGTTGCGCATCACACTGGTTTGGTCTCCTGCTGCCCGGCAAGTGATTCAGGAGCAGTTGCTGATGCCGGAGGGTGCCACGGTGGCGAGTGCGCTGGTGCGATCCGGTTGGAAGGACCGCTTCGGCTTTGACGCCATGCCCGATCTGGCAATTGGCGTCTGGAACTTACCTGCACAGCTTCAGACGCCTTTGCGTGACTTTGACCGTGTGGAGGTCTACCGTCCTCTGACGGTGGATCCTAAGCTGGCTCGCCGCGAGCGCTTCAACAGCCAGGGCTCCAAAACTGCGGGTCTGTTTGCCCGCAAACGTCCAGGGGCCAAAGCCGGTTATTGATGGATCTGGGGCGGCCTTTCACGGGCGACAGTTCTGTTGCAGAATTTGCTGGAGACGGGCCTTTTCCGTGTTTCGCACGGTTTCGTCCATGAACACGCGCTCGCCTTGCGCGTTGATGGTCACCAAGCGTGACTCCGTGTTCAATGTGGCCAGACTGCGCTGAGCGCGCTGGCAGTTGTCAGCTTTGGCTTGAGCTGCCTTTTGCTCCTCAGCCTTTTTCCGGGCTGTCTCAGCTTCTTCGGCCAGCTTTTTCTTGGTTTCCAGCTCTGCGAGTTTCTTGTGGTCCGCAGGATGAGGTACAGGTTCGCCCAGCATATCGGTCTTTCCTGTGGCCTCCGGAGGGGCTGGTGATGTTGTCAACTTGTGTGGTTCGCCGGGGCGCCGCAGTATGTCTCTTTCGGGCACGCTGGAGGGTGGGGCCGTGTCGCTGAACACCTTGCGCCCGCTGGCGTCTGTCCATTGCCACTGTGCCCATGCAGAGGCAATGCTCAAGGAAAGGGCCAGAGTGGCCACTTTCAACCAGGTAACTTTGAACTGAGGCGTGGACATGCGCGCAGTGTAGCCAGAACCCTGCGAACACGACAGCCCTGATCTCTCACCCATACGGTGGCCGAGCCGCTGGCTACAATACGTCTTTTGGAGCTTTGCCATGCGCCTTCTCGGCAATGCGCTCACCTTCGACGATGTGTTGTTGGTGCCCGCGTTTTCCCAAGTCCTGCCCAAGGACACCTCCCTCGCCACCCAATTCACCCGCAACATCCGGCTGAACTTGCCTCTGGTATCCGCTGCAATGGACACGGTCACCGAAGCCCGGTTGGCCATCGCCATAGCCCAGGAAGGTGGGATTGGCATCGTCCACAAAAACCTGTCGATTGCCGAACAGGCTGCCCATGTGGCCAAGGTCAAGCGCTACGAATCGGGCGTGCTGCGCGATCCTGTTGTCATTGCCCCGCAGACCACGGTGCGTCAGGTCAAGCTGCTTTCCGACGAACTGGGGGTGTCAGGCTTTCCGGTGGTGGATGGCGGCAAGGTGGTAGGCATCGTCACTGGGCGTGATTTGCGCTTCGAGTCCCGCGACGATCTGCCTGTGAGCGAAATCATGACCCCGCGTGAGCGGTTGGTTACCGTCCCCGAAGGCACCACCCCCGATGAAGCGAAAGCCCTGCTCAACAAGGTCAAGCTGGAGCGCTTGTTGGTGGTCAACGATGCCTTCGAGCTCAAGGGCCTGATCACCGTCAAGGACATCACCAAACAGCTGAACTTTCCCAACGCCGCTCGTGATGCATTGGGCAAATTGCGGGTGGGGGCTGCCGTGGGAGTGGGTGAGGGCACCGAGGAACGTGTGGCGGCCTTGGTCAAAGCGGGCGTTGATGCCATCGTGGTGGATACAGCACACGGTCACAGCAAAGGTGTGATCGACCGTGTGCGCTGGGTCAAGCAGACCTACCCACAGGTGGAGGTGATTGGCGGCAACATCGCCACTGGAGCCGCAGCGCTGGCATTGGTCGAGGCCGGTGCAGATGCGGTCAAGGTGGGCATCGGTCCAGGCTCCATCTGCACCACCCGCATTGTGGCTGGCGTGGGTGTGCCCCAAATCACGGCCATTGACAATGTGGCCACGGCCCTTAAAGGCACAGGCGTACCGCTGATTGCCGACGGCGGTATTCGCTACAGCGGTGATATTTCCAAGGCGATTGCTGCTGGCGCTGGCACGGTGATGATGGGTGGCATGTTTGCCGGTACGGAAGAAGCTCCCGGAGAAGTCATCCTGTACCAAGGTCGCAGCTACAAGAGCTACCGTGGCATGGGCAGCATCGGGGCCATGAAGGCTGGCTCGGCCGACCGTTACTTCCAGGAAAACGACGAAACCACCAATCCCAACGCCGACAAGCTGGTGCCTGAGGGCATTGAAGGCCGCGTGCCCTACAAAGGTTCAGTGGTGTCCATCATCTACCAGATGGCCGGTGGCTTGCGTGCCAGCATGGGCTATTGCGGCTGCGGCTCCATTGCCCAGTTGCACGACCAGGCCGAGTTTGTGCAGATCACCACGGCGGGCATTCGTGAAAGCCATGTGCACGATGTCCAGATCACCAAAGAAGCGCCGAACTACCGGGCAGAGTAAATCCAGCCCTGATCCAAGCCGCATCCTTCACGGAGGCGGCTTTTTTCTTTTTGTCTGCCATTCGATTGCCTCACCATGCAGCACCAAAAAATCCTGATTCTCGATTTCGGCTCACAGGTCACTCAACTCATTGCCCGCCGCGTGCGGGAGGCCCATGTGTACTGCGAGGTGCATCCCTGTGATGTGACCGACGACTGGGTGCGTGAGTTCGCTGCCGATGGACAACTGAAAGGCGTGATCTTGTCAGGCAGTCATGCCAGTGTGTACGAAGTGGACGACAAAGCCCCCGAGGCGGTGTACCAGCTCGGCGTCCCCGTGCTGGGCATTTGCTACGGCATGCAGACCATGGCACAACAGCTCGGTGGCAAGGTCGAGGGGTCGAACACCCGAGAGTTTGGCTATGCCGAGGTGCGCGCCCGGGGCCACACCGAACTGCTGAGAGACATTGCCGACTTCACCACCGAAGAAGGCCATGGCATCTTGAAAGTGTGGATGAGCCACGGCGACAAGGTCACCGAGTTGCCCCCAGGCTTCAAGCTGATGGCAAGCACCGACAGTTGTCCCATCGCTGGCATGGCCGACGAGTCCCGGCGTTTCTATGCCGTGCAGTTTCACCCGGAAGTGACGCATACCTTGCAAGGCAAGGTGCTGCTGGAGCGTTTTGTGCTGGGCATCTGTGGCACTCGACCCGATTGGGTGATGCGTGACCACATTGCCGAGGCCGTGGAAAAGATCCGGGAGCAGGTGGGAGGCGAGGAGGTCATTCTGGGACTGTCCGGCGGTGTCGATTCATCGGTGGCCGCAGCATTGATTCACCGAGCCATCGGTGATCAGCTCACCTGTGTGTTCGTGGACCATGGCTTGCTGCGCCTGAACGAAGGGGATATGGTGATGGACATGTTCGCTGGCAAGCTGCACGCCAAAGTGATTCGGGTAGATGCGAGTGTCCTGTTCCTGGGCGAACTGGCTGGCGTAACCGATCCCGAACAGAAGCGCAAGATCATTGGGCGCCTGTTTGTCGATGTATTTAAGGATGAAGCCCAGAAACTGAAAGCGGGGAATGCTTCGAATAAAGGAGCGTCATTCTTGGCACAGGGAACCATTTATCCCGACGTGATCGAGTCAGGTGGTGCCAAGAGCAAAAAGGCTGTCACCATCAAGAGCCACCACAATGTGGGCGGCTTGCCCGAGCAACTGGGTCTGAAGTTGCTGGAGCCGTTGCGCGACCTGTTCAAGGACGAAGTGCGTGAACTGGGCGTGGCCCTGGGTCTGCCCCACGACATGGTGTATCGCCACCCTTTCCCCGGTCCGGGGCTGGGGGTGCGCATCCTGGGTGAGGTCAAAAAGGAGTACGCCGACCTGCTGCGCCGAGCCGATGCGATCTTTATTGAGGAGTTGCGCAACTTCCGCGACGAGCCCACTGGCAAGACTTGGTACGACCTGACCAGCCAGGCCTTCACTGTTTTCTTGCCAGTGAAAAGCGTGGGCGTGATGGGCGATGGTCGTACCTACGATTACGTGGTTGCCCTGCGTGCCGTGCAGACCAGCGACTTTATGACCGCCGATTGGGCCGAGTTGCCCTATGCTCTGCTCAAGAAGGTGAGCAGCCGCATCATCAACGAAGTGCGCGGTATCAATCGGGTCACGTATGACGTGAGCAGCAAACCACCTGCCACCATCGAGTGGGAATGATTGCGCATCTGGCACCTACAGGCACCATTTGGCATGAAAACCATAGAAAGCCCGCGTCACTGCGGGTTTTTTTGCTTCTGCTGTTGGTACTGTCTGGCACTTGCTGGCATCGGCAAGCAGTTATTTTCTATGGCATCAACCATGGTGCCGGATTTCAAATACCATAGCCTTTCGCTCAATACCATGCCTCAAGAGGGCGGCCATTCATGGTATTGAAATGATGCAAGTCTTTGATTTAAAAAGATAAACAGGGCTGTGAAATGGTGTTTTTGAACATGGTATTTGATGGCATGGTATTGGTGATTTCGTGCTGACCGATACCAAGCTGCGCAACCTCAAGCCGCAGGACAAGCTATACAAGGTGCCGGACCGAGACGGTCTCTATGTCGCGGTCACACCGGCTGGTGCCGTGTCATTCCGCTACAACTACTCGATCAACGGGCGACAGGAAACCCTGACGATTGGGCGCTACGGCGTTGGCGGCATCACGCTGGCCGAGGCCCGTGAAAGGCTGCACGAGGCCAAGCGGTTGATTGCCGATGGCAAGTCCCCGGCAAGGGAAAAGGCCCGCGAGAAGTCCAGGGCGAAAGATGCGGAGAGCTTCGGGGGCTGGGGTGACAAGTGGCTGCGCGGGTATGAGATGGCGGACAGCACGCGGGACATGCGACGCTCAGTGTTTGAGCGCGAGTTGAAGCCCGTGTTCGGCACCAAGAGGCTGGGGGAGATCACACACGAGGACTTGCGGGCGTTGACCGATGCGATTGTGGCGCGTGGAGCCCCGGCGACTGCCGTGCATGCCCGCGAAGTGGTGATGCTGGTGTTTCGATGGGCGGCAGAGCGCGGGCAGCGTGTGGAGAATCCGGCCGATCTTGTCAGGCCTGCGGCGATAGCCAGGTTCAAGCCTCGGGAGCGGGCGCTGACGCCGGCCGAGATCAAACTGATGTACCACTACCTGGATACTGTGGGGACTGGGCCCCAGTTCAGGGCTGCGGCAAAACTGCTGCTGTTGACCATGGTGCGCAAGTCTGAGCTGGCGGAGGCGCAGTGGTCAGAGGTGAATTTTTCAGATGGGGTTTGGGTGGTGCCGAAGGCGCGCATGAAGCGGCGCAAGGACCACGCGGTTTACTTGTCGCGCCAGGCGATGGACATCTTCATTGCGTTGAGGACGTTTGCCGGGGGATCAAGATTTGTGCTGCCGTCGCGTTACGACATTGACCGGCCCATGAGTGCGGCGACGCTGAACCGGGTGCTTGAGGCCGTGTGTGAAAACGCCGAGAAGGCTGGCGAGAGGCTGGAGAAGTTCGGGCCCCACGATTTGAGGCGCACCGCCAGCACGCTTCTGCACGAGGCTGGCTATAACTCTGACTGGATAGAGAAGGCGCTGGCGCACGAGCAGAAGGGCGTGCGTGCCGTCTACAACAAGGCCGAATACGCCGAGCAGCGACGGGCCATGTTGCAGGACTGGGCTGACATGGTGGATGGGTGGGTGTCGCCTCAGGCCGCCATGGGGTAGCGTCAGGCGGCGGCTTGCGTGGTGGCGAAGTAGCCGGGCTGTTCTCTGCTGTGGGGCATGTAGCAGCCGGGTTCGCTGCGGTCGGTGATGGCGATCAGGTCGCCGTGCAGCCACGAGGGCAGGGCGGCCAGTGTGGAGCGCTGGCTGGTGAGGCGCTCGTGGCTCAGGCGCTCCAATTCGGCCACCACCAAGTCGGCAGCGTTGCCTTGGCGCAGGATTCGGCGCACGGCCTGGGTTTCCACGGTGTGCATGAAGTCGTCCACGGCCTTGGCCTCAGCCAGCAGGTGGCCCAGGTGTTGGCTGATGGCGGGCAACTGGTCCACATACCAGCCATTGGGCGACGGGTTGTTCAAGGCCTTGCGCAGGTAGAACCAAATGCCTTGCGTCCAGCTGCTTTCGTTGCGAAAGCTGCTGGCAATTTGCCACACCACGCGGGTGATTGCTGCCATGTCGCGCCCGGTGATGCGCTCGCGGGCCTGGGCCTCTGCTTCGGTGCCGCGCAGTTGCATGCCCATGATGTAGAGCTGCGCTTCGGTCAACTGGGTGCGGGGCAACTGGTTGTACTTGGCCACGCGGAATTTGTGGTGCAGGCGGCTCCAGATTTCGGCGCGGGCCTTGCCCTGGTCAGCCGCGCCCCGGCATTTCGCATCCACCAGCTCTTGCAGGTTTTGCTGCTCGCTGGGGGTGATGGTGTCGGTGTGGCTCAGGCCAGCGTCTTTGCCATGGGCGCGGAAGTAACCGTTGACCAACTGGCGCTGCACCTTCCAGGCCAATTCGTCGGTGAAGCTCTTGACCAGCAGCAGGTAGCCGGATTCGGTCAGGAGCGTCAGGCCGTTCGGAGCAGTTACACCCATCCCCATGGCTTCGGACGAATTTCGTACGAAGTAATCCTCGCCTTCCACCAGCTTGTCGCGGTTGTTGTTGAAGTTGCGGCGGGCCGTGCCTTCAGGGCGCTGGTGAATGCTGTCCATGGTGCCCAGCGTGATGACGCGCTGGCCTTTGAACTCGACCGGGGTCAGTTCGCCAATGGTGGCGGTGATTTTGGTGGCGCTTGCGCCAGAGATTGCTGTGTCAGCCATGTTGGCCTCCGAGGGTTCAGTCAGTGAATAACTGCCACTCGAACGCCAATTCGGGCGGCAGCCCAAACAGGTTGGCGTACCAGTGAACCCGCGAGGCGGAAGCTGGCGAGCCTTGCGGCTCCCTGTCTGGGCCGCCATAAACTGGGGGCCAGAAAGCGAAAAGCCGCAAAACTCATCAGTTGCGGCTCTTGCCGCGGATTCAACCGGGACGCCAATCCCGACTTCTTGCGAAGTGGGCGCAGTGTACAGCCATTCCAGCGGGGTTTGCAATGGGGTCATGCTTCCTCCGTTGCAAGTTCGCGCTCGTGCTTCTCGGCTGCGGCGTAGCACTTTTCCACCGCCCAACCCTCAAGCATTTCGGAGCGGTAAAGCTCAATCGGGCCAGCCCACACGCTGTGCAGGTGAAGCCCGTCGTCCTCGTTTTCGACCCAGTCAACCGTGAGCCACACGCCAGGTGCGACCTCGCATTGGGTGCGGTGGGCTTCACCCGCTTCAGGCGGTGCGACCAATGGCACCAGTGCGGCAAGCACTGGTGGAGTGCGGAACCCGATAGGCACGAGTTCGGCAACGTGGAAGTGGTGAGGATCCATGATGGCTCCAGAAAGAAAAAAGCCCGCGTGGTGCGGGCCGTGGTTAT
>Ga0209066_10000321_pt1 | contig 71474 bp, 65 predicted proteins | sample All_14_2_FD_187198 | JGI IMG/M metagenome (GOLD analysis project Ga0209066, IMG submission 187198) | Freshwater microbial communities in response to fracking from Pennsylvania, USA - Allegheny Zone_MetaG_DW_15 (SPAdes) (version 2) ...
GTGGAAGCCACCCTCAAATCCGCCGCAGCCTTCCTCTACGCCGCCGCCGCCATGCTCATGTTACGCCGATTGGCTCGGTCAGCGTGAGTTTCGAAACCGACTCTAAGACCGCAAATTACACGACGTGGCTACTTCCCCCACTTCTTCTGGCTCTTCCCGTAGCGCGTTTTCCTCGTCCCCGGTTTGCCCTCGTTGCTCCGGCCGACGATCGGGGCCTTGCGCTCGCCTTCGGGCAGGCCAAGCTCCGTCGCTTCCAGCCGCCGGATTTCGTCGCGCAGGCGGCCGGCTTCTTCGAACTCAAGATCGGCTGCAGCGGCGCGCATGCGCTTTTCGAGATCCTCGATATAGCCGCGCAGGTTGTGGCCGACGAGGTTGTTGATCCCGTCATCCGCGATATCCACCAGCACGCCATCGCGGCTGGCGGTGTCGGCGACGATATCGTGGATGCCGCGCTTGATGGATTGCGGGGTGATGCCGTGCAGGGCGTTGTAGGCCTCCTGCTTTTCGCGGCGGCGGTCGGTTTCGGCAATGGCGCGTTCCATGCTGCCGGTCATCCGGTCGGCATAGAGGATCACCCGCCCGTCCACGTTGCGCGCGGCGCGGCCGATGGTCTGGATCAGCGACGTTTCGCTGCGCAGGAAGCCTTCCTTGTCGGCATCGAGAATGCACACCAGCCCGCATTCGGGAATGTCCAACCCTTCGCGCAACAGGTTGATACCGACCAGCACATCGTAGACGCCCAGCCGCAGATCGCGGATCAGTTCGATGCGCTCCAGCGTTTCCACGTCGGAGTGCATGTAGCGCACGCGCAGGCCCGCTTCGTGCATGAACTCGGTCAGGTCTTCGGCCATGCGCTTGGTCAGCGTGGTTACCAGCGTGCGGTAGCCCAGCGCGGCGGTGGCCTTGCACTCGTTTATGCAGTCCTGCACCTGATCCTCGACCGGACGGATGAACACCGGCGGGTCGATCAGCCCGGTGGGGCGGATCACCTGTTCGGCAAACACGCCGCCTGCCTGCTCCATCTCCCAGGCGGCGGGCGTTGCCGAAACGGCAATGGTCTGCGGGCGCATCGCGTCCCATTCGTTGAAGCGCAAGGGACGGTTGTCGATGCAACTGGGCAGACGAAAGCCGTATTCGGCCAGCGTCAGCTTGCGGCGGTGGTCGCCGCGCGCCATCGCGCCGATCTGCGGCACGGTCTGGTGGCTTTCATCAAGGAACAGCAGGCAGTTGTCGGGCAGGTATTCGAACAGCGTCGGCGGCGGTTCGCCCGGCAGGCGGCCGGTCAGGAAGCGGCTGTAGTTCTCGATCCCCGCGCACGATCCGGTGGCGGCGATCATTTCCAGATCAAAGTTGGTGCGCTGCTCCAGCCGTTGCGCTTCGAGCAGCTTGCCCTCGGCGACCAGCTCCTTGAGCCGTTCAGCCAGTTCGAAGCGGATCGCGTCGGCGGCCTGCTTCATCGTCGGGCCGGGGGTGACATAGTGCGAATTGGCATAGACCCGCACGTTGTCCAGCCTGGTGCCGGTCTTGCCGGTCAGCGGATCGAACTCGGCGATCTGTTCGATCTCGTCGCCAAAGAAGCTGATCCGCCAGGCAGTGTCGTCATGGTGCGAGGGGAAGATTTCCAGATTGTCGCCCCGCACGCGGAAGTTGCCGCGGGCAAAGGCGGTATCGTTGCGCTTGTACTGCAACGCCACCAGCTTGCGGATGATCTCGCCGCTGTCCACCGTATCGCCGGTTTTCAGGTCGAAGATCATCGCTGAATAGGTTTCCACCGACCCGATGCCGTAGATGCACGAAACCGACGCAACGATGATCACATCATCGCGTTCCAGCAGCGACCGCGTGGCCGAATGGCGCATCCGGTCGATCGCCTCGTTGGTCGAGCTTTCCTTTTCGATGTAGGTATCGGACCGCGGCACATAGGCTTCGGGCTGGTAGTAATCGTAATAGGAAACGAAATATTCCACCGCGTTTTCGGGGAAGAAGCTTTTCATTTCGCCATAGAGCTGCGCGGCGAGGATCTTGTTGGGCGCAAGGATCAGCGCGGGTCGTTGCAGTTCCTCGATCACCTTGGCCATGGTGAAGGTCTTGCCCGATCCGGTGACGCCCAGCAGCACCTGGGTCTGCTCCCCCTCGCGCGCGGCGGCGACGAGATCGGCGATGGCGGTGGGCTGGTCGCCTGCCGGAACATAGTCCGACACCACGCGGAAGGGCCGGCCCCCCTCGATCTTGTCGGGCCGCGCCGGGCGGTGCGGCACGAAGCTGCCGGAGGTGTCGGGTTCTTCGAGTCCCCTGCGGATAACGATTTCGGCCATGGCGCCGATATGGAGAACAAACCGCGTCCGTGCAACCGCCCCGAAGGATGGCGCGCGCCGGTGCCGGAACGGACGCAAAAGTGATGCGCGCCACTGGCCCCTGGCGCATGGGCTGCTAGTCTTCGACGCAATTCAAGCGATTGACCCGATACTGTTGACGGAGAATCCGATGCGTACTGCTGCCCTTGCCATGTTCGTGCCCCTGCTCGCACTCTCTGCGTGCGGCGATGACAAGGCGATCGACGAAAAGAATATCTCGGCCAGCGAGGTCGCGGAAAAGGTTGCCGACGCGGGTGTGAAGCTCAACCCCGGCCGCTGGGAAATGACGATGAAGTTCGTCAAGTTCGAAGTCGAAGGCATGCCGCCCGAAGCAAAGAAGGCGATGGAGCAGATGCTGGGGCAGGGGCGCACCACAGCCAGTTGCCTGACGAAGGAGGAGGCGGAAAAGCCCGACGCCGCATTCTTCGGCCAGCAGGACGCCGATTGCCGCTACGATACCTTCACCATGGGCGGCGGCAAGATCGATGCGACGATGGTCTGCAAGGGTGGCGCGCGCGAAGGCGGCGGGGAGGCGCGGATGACGATGGCCGGAACGTACGCGCCCGATTCCACCGACATGACGATGGACGTGACCGGCAGCGCCCCGAACGGGAAGACCATGACCATGAAGATGGCCATGGCATCGAAGCGGGTGGGCGAATGCAAGGGCGACGAGGAATCCTGACCGTTCCGCCGCCTTGCCTTTTTTGACGCATATTTGAAACAAATGCCGCTGCTCTGGCGTTCATCCTGCATTAGGCAGATAGGGCGCAGGCAATGACGATGACGACCCGACCCACGGACATGGCGCAGCGCGCCGGGCAGATGACCGCCCGGCTTGCGCTGCTGCGCGACGAGATCGTGCGCCGTGGGGCGCTGGCGCTGCAACCGCGGCCGGAGGGCGTGCGCGGCCCGGCGCTGGCGCGGTTGCTGGCCGAACTGCGTACCCCGGTGGAACATTGGCAGGGGCAGCGCCGCGCGATAGCGGCGGAAGCTCTGGCCGGGCCTTCGCGTCCGGTCATGCTCCTGCCGGGCTTCGGCACGCACCCGGCGCGCATGAAGCCGCTGGGCAAGGTGCTGGAAGCCGCCGGGCACCGTGTCAGCGACTGGGGGCTGGGGTTCAACTTCGGCCCGACCGAGGAGCGTTTCGACCGGCTGTGCGAACGCGTTTGCGCAATGGCGCGCAAGGAAGGCGAACCGCTGGTGCTGGTAGGGTGGAGCCTGGGCGGCATCTTTGCGCGCGAAGTGGCGCGGCGCCATCCCGAAGCGGTGAAGCTGGTCATCACCATGGGCACTCCCTTTTCCGGAGACCGGCGCGCCAACAACGCCTGGCGCGCCTACCAGATGATTGCGGGCCATTCGGTGGACGATCCGCCGATCGGCGCGCAGATGGCGGTCAAGCCGCCGGTGCCGACGATCGCCCTGTGGAGCGCGCGCGACGGCATCGTGGCACCGCGTTCGGCCTGCGGGCGCAAGGGGGAGCGTGATCTTGCCGTGGCGATGCGCTGCACGCACCTGGGATTTGCCGCGCACCCCGATGTTGCCGCCACTGTCGCCCGGCTGATTGCCGCGCACTGACATGCGCCGCGCCCGCCCGGTTGGGGATGCGCTGAAACCGGTCTGCAAAATTATTTCGCACATGCAGCATTGGCATGCTTGGCAAACCCGATTCGTTGTGCAAGCTTGGCGTTCAGACGGGATGTGCCTATGACAAAAACCTCGCCCTCGTCGTATGACGAGATGCTCGATGCCAACGGAACGGTGCGGCCTGCCTATGCAGATTACTGCAAATGGCATGACGAGCAGCCGCCAGATCTTTTGCGGCGCAAGGGCAGCGAGGCAGAAGCTTTCTTTCGCCGCACCGGCATTACCTTCAACGTCTATGGCAACGAAGACGCCGAAGAGCGGCTGATCCCTTTCGACATGGTGCCGCGGATCATTTCCGCCAAGCAGTGGCGCAAGCTGTCGCGCGGGATCGAACAGCGGGTGCGGGCGCTCAATGCCTTCCTGCACGATCTTTACCATCGCCAGGAAATCGTCCGGTCCGGTCGCCTGCCCGAACGGCTGCTGAAAGGGAACGACGCTTTCCTGCCGGAAATGGTCGGCTTCACGCCGCCGGGGGGCGTCTATACGCACATCGTCGGGATCGATCTTGTCCGCACCGGGGAAGACGATTTCATGGTGCTCGAAGACAATGCGCGCACGCCATCGGGGGTCTCCTACATGCTGGAGAACCGCGAAACGATGATGGCGATGTTCCCGGAACTGTTCACCCGCGTGCGGGTGCGCGAAGTTTCGGACTATCCGCGCCGTCTTGCCCGCAGCCTTGCCGCCTGCGCGCCGCCACGGTGCAGCGGGGGCAAGCCGGTGGTCGCGGTGCTGACGCCGGGGATCTACAATTCGGCCTATTTCGAACATGCCTTCCTGGCCGACCAGATGGGCGCCGAACTTGTCGAAGGCACCGATCTGCGGGTGGAGGACGGGCGCATCGCCATGCGCACGACGCGCGGCTATCAGCCGATCGACGTTCTCTACCGCCGCGTGGACGATGAATACCTCGATCCGCTGACCTTCAACCCTTCCAGCGTGCTGGGGGTATCGGGGATCATGGACGTGTACCGTTCCGGCGGCATCACCATCGCCAATGCGCCGGGCACCGGGATTGCCGACGACAAGGCGATCTATTCGTTCATGCCCGAAATCGTCGAGTTCTATACCGGCGAAAAGCCGATCCTGCCCAACGTGCCGACCTGGCGCTGTTCCGAGCCGGAAGCCTTGCAATACGTGCTCGACAACCTGGCGGAACTGGTGGTCAAGGAAGTGCACGGGTCGGGCGGTTATGGCATGCTGATCGGGCCTACTTCGTCGAAGAAGGAACTGGCCGCGTTCGAAGCCAAGCTGCGCGCACGGCCGGAAAACTACATCGCCCAGCCCACGCTTTCGCTGTCCACCGTGCCGATCCTGACTCGCGCGGGGCTTGCGCCGCGTCACGTCGATCTGCGGCCCTTCGTGCTGGTCAGCCCCAACGGCATCGATATCACGCCCGGCGGCCTGACCCGCGTTGCGCTCAAGAAGGGATCGCTGGTGGTCAATTCCTCGCAAGGCGGAGGCACCAAGGATAGCTGGGTGCTGGACGACTGACGCTTAAGGACTCTTCATGCTAGGACGTTCTGCCAACGGTATCTTCTGGCTGTTCCGCTATCTTGAACGGGCGGAAAACACCGCGCGCCTGATCGAGGCGGGCTTCCGCATGGCGCTGACGCGCGATGCCGTCGATGCCTCGGACGAATGGCGCTCGCTGATCGTCACGTTGGGGCTGAAGCGTGCCTATGCGGAAAAGTATGGTACCGAGTTCAACGGGCCGAACGTGTTCAACTTCATCCTGCGCGACCGGGAAAACCCCGGCAGCGTGCTGAAGATGACCGAGATGGCGCGCACCAATGCCCGCATGGTCCGCGCCGGGATCACGCGCGAGGTCTGGGAATCGGTCAACGATGGCTGGATGCGGCTGAAAGAGGCGCTGGCCCGGCCCGTGCCCGAAACCCGGCTGGGCGATGTGCTCGACATGGTGCGGCGCCAGGCAACGCAGGTGCGCGGCGCGATGGAAGGCACCATGCTACGCAACGAGATCTACAATTTCGCGCGCATCGGCAGTTTCATCGAACGTGCCGACAACACCGCGCGCATCCTTGACGTCAAGTATTACGTGCTGCTGCCGTCGGTCTCCTATGTCGGGTCGAGCCTCGACAACGTGCAGTGGGAAACGGTGCTTCGGTCGGTCGCCGGGGAGCGTGCCTACCGCTGGCTCAACGCCGGGCGCATGGACCCGCGCAGCATTGCCGAGTTTCTGGTGCTCGACGGCCGCTTCCCGCGCAGCCTGGCGTTCTGCTATTCCAAGCTGCGGTCCAACCTCGCCGGGCTGGCGCGCGAATATGGCACCGAAATGCCGTGTCATGCGCTGTTGCGCGATGCCGACAGCCGGTTCCATGCTTCGACCATCGACATGATCTTCGAGCAGGGCCTGCACGAGTTCATCGGCAAGTTCATCGCCGGCAACACTGCGCTGGCGAAGCAGATCCAGCGCGATTACCGCTTCTCCGAATAGGCTTGTCTCATGCGGCTTTCCGTCGATCACACCACGCACTACACCTTTTCCGAGCCCGTTTCACACGGCTTGCAGCGGTTGCGGCTACTGCCCAAGACGTCGGCGGGGCAGCAGGTCGTGGCGTGGGACATGCACTTTGAAGGCGCGCGGCTGCAGGTCGAATACGACGATCAGAACTGCAACCATGTCTCGCTGATCTCGTTCGAGCCGGGCGTGCGCGAAGTGACGATCCGCTGCACCGGCGTGGTCGATACCAATGACGAAGCCGGGATCATCGGCAGGCATTCCGGCCATATGCCGATGTGGCAGTTCCTCGAACAGACCGATCTGACCCGCGTCGGCCCGCGCACCCGCTCGCTGGTGGCGGCGGTGGCGCAGGACGATGCCACGGTCGGTCGCCTGCATTCGCTTTCGGCGCTGGTGTGTGAACGGGTGAGCTATGCCACCGGGCACACCGATGCCGGAAGCACGGCGGAAAACGTGCTCGCCGCAGGGGCAGGCGTTTGCCAGGACCATGCCCACGTGTTCATCGCTGCTGCGCGCGCGATGGGGGTTCCCGCGCGCTATGTCAGCGGTTACCTGATGATGGACGACCGCGTGCAGCAGGATGCCGGGCACGCCTGGGCCGAAGCTTTTGTCGATGGCCTTGGCTGGGTCGGCTTCGACATATCCAACGGGATCAGCCCCGATGCCCGCTATGTCCGGGTGGCGACCGGGCGCGATTACCGCGAAGCGGCACCTATCACGGGGATAAGGTACGGCACGCATGACGAATCCATGCGCGTATCGCTTGCCGTTGAACAGCAGCATATGGAACAGTAGGCAGCACTGCCAGACACGGCAGGGGAGAAGATTCGGCACGCGTGCCGGATCGGTCTGGCGTAAAGACACAGTATCTTGGTGTATGATCGGGGCGGGGCGATGACGTATTGCGTGGGTATGGTGCTCGACAAGGGGCTGGTCCTGATGAGCGACACGCGCACCAATTCGGGCGTCGACAACATCTCGGTGTTCCGCAAGATGTTCCACTGGTCGGTGCCCGGCGAACGCCAGATCGCGATCATGACCGCCGGCAACCTGGCCACCACGCAGGCCGTGATTTCCCAGATCGAGGAACGCACCAAGGCACCCGGTGACCGCCGCCCGTCGATTCTTGAAGCCCCCACGATGTTTCAGGTGGCCACGCTGGTCGGCAATCTGCTGCGCGGGGTGATCGAGCGGCGGCTGGATGGCGGGATGGAGGGCGAAGGCCCGCGCTTTACCGCCTCGATGATCGTGGCGGGCCAGATCCGCGACATGGAACCGCGGCTGTTCCTCGTTTATCCCGAAGGCAATTTCATCGAAGCCAGCTTCGATACGCCGTTCTTCCAGATTGGCGAAACAAAGTACGGGCGCCCGATCCTGCTGCGCGCCTATGATCGGACGATGAGCTTCGAAGCGGCGGTGAAGCTGGTCATGGTGTCGTTCGATTCGACCATTGCGGCCAACCTTTCGGTCGGCCTCCCGCTCGACCTCATGGTGATCGAACGCGACCGGTTCGAACCGCTGCACCATCGCCGCGTGCTGGCGAGCGATCCGTATTTCAACGCGATCTCTTCAAGCTGGAGCGAAGCCTTGCGGCAGGCGTTCCAGTCGCTGCCGGATTATGCCTTTGCACAGGATGGTGAACAGGCAAGCGGCGGATAAGCCGCAAGGCGGCATGCGACTCCGCCAGGCCGGCAGGCGCAGTGGTTAATGGCATCTTGCGGTAATTGCCTGCAAAATTGTCAAAGCCGGACGCCGTAGATGGAAAGTTTGCCCAAGGCACGCCATTGAGGCACGGGATTGGTCCATTCCCGAAGCGATGGTCCTTAGGAAAAACCTGTAGGTTTACCGGATTTGCGTCTGCTTTCAGTTCATTCCGAAGCTAACGTCTGTGGTGTTTTGTGCGGCGAGGGTGACTTACTCTGACCATGGTTGATCGCGTAACACTCCACATCCTCGATGGTGACACTGCCCGCCGGGCACAGCTCGCCCGGCTCGCCTTTGCAGCAGGCCACCATGCCGAAATATATGCCAGCGTTGCAGAACTGCTGGCGCATGCCCCGGCAGGCGGACTTGTCCTGGCGCACGACGATCCGGTGGGCGAAGGGATACCCCGGCTGATTTCCGCGATGATGCAGGCCGGGCACTGGCTGCCGGTCATCGCCATTGCCGAAACGCCGGAAACGTCCGCCGTGGTCCGCGCGATCAAGGCTGGCGCGCTCGACTACCTCGCCATGCCGGGACAGATCGCCCCATTGAACGAAGCGGTGGGGCGTGCCGCAGCAGAGGCAGAATCGTTCCGCGCCCAGCGCGCCCGCGCCGCCGAAGCGCGGCAACGGATTTCCCGCCTGTCGCAACGTGAACGCGAAGTGCTGGACCGGCTGGCCGAAGGGTGCAGCAACAAGGCCATTGCCCGCGATCTCGAAATCAGCCCGCGCACCGTCGAAATCCACCGCATGAAGATGATGGGCAAGCTGGGCGCGCGCCATGCCGCCGAAGCCGTGCGGCTGCGCATCGAAGCCACCGGGCTGGACGACGAAGCGGCTTAGTCTTAGCGGCAGAATGCCCGTCCGCGCGCATCGCCGCTGACTTCAAGATGAAAATGGTCACGGTGCGCGGCGTTGTAATCCGGGCTGAGCACGGTGCCAAAGCGTTTGCAGGCACTGTCGCGCACCGTGCGCAGGAACGCGCGGACTTGCGGGGAAGATGCGTTCCAGTCCGACAGCACGCTGATCCGCCGCCCGTCGGCCAGTCGAAACGCGGCAATATCGGCGGCATTGGCCGTGGCATGGGCGGAAAGGCGGTTGGTTCCCGCCACTGTGCGGCACGAATAGCTGCCCATCGTTTCGATCCGCACCAGCGCACTGCCAAGGATCTGCCGAGCCGCGCGGTCCACGCCAAACCGCGCCCAGCCTTGCAGGCCGTTGGCGAGCGGGCACGACACCGGGCCAAGATTGGCCAGTTCGAACTGACCCCGATCGCCGCCCAGCCGATCGAGCCGCACGGCGCCGAGCGTTGAACAGCCCGCGCTGAAATAGCGATCCGCCAGCGGCGTGAAGCTGGCGCGGCTCTGGCCAAGGCTGGCCAGGCAAGCGCGGCCCTGCGGCGTCTGGCTCAACGATGCGCCGCCGCCATAGCCGGCGCGGCGTGTCGGCGGTTCGGGCGATCCTGCGCAGCCCGCCAGCGCGATGCCAAGCAGCAGCGCGGTGGCTTTCTGGAAAAGGAAAGACGGCCGAACCATGCCGCCAGCATTGCCAATTCTGGTTAGCAAGGGGTTAACGCTGCGGTGAACCGAGGCTGGCCGTGGCGCCGATGCGGAAGTCCGGTGGCAAGGCCTGCCCGGAGGATGGTGGGCGCTGACGGGCTCGAACCGCCGACCCTCTCGGTGTAAACGAGATGCTCTACCAACTGAGCTAAGCGCCCGCTCGCGCGGTGCGGCGCTATTGCGCGGTTTGGCCGGAGCCGTCAAGCCATCGCATCATCCGCTGGACGGTTCGGGCCGGGTAATGATCCGGTCGCGCGCAACGCGGATGTCGCCCGCTTCGATCTGCGCGGTCAGCCGTTCGCGGTCGCGCGCGCGGAACATGTCTTCGGCGCGGTTGATCGCCTCTTCGGAAACCCCGGCATCGGCGAGCGCGATCCGCGCCATCTTCACCGCCGATTCCAGCACTTCGCGCACGACAGCCCGCGCGGGCGTGGTCTTGAGCCGGATCAGCGCCCGGCGGTCGAAAGCGCGGATATAGATGGCTGCGCGGGGAAAGGATTCGTGCACGGCTTCGACAAGGTCCGGTCCGATCTGGTCCCCGTCCATGCAGAAGAAGATCATCTGCGCATCCGCCGCGCCAGCCTGGCGCAGGAGGTCCAGCCGGGTGCCATCGCCGAAATAGACCTTCGCGCCGAAGCTTGCGGCAACGTCGATCATTTCGATGTCGGTATCGACCATCGTCACCGGGATGTTGCTGGCAAGCAGGATCTGGCTGACGCCCTGACCGAACCGCCCGAACCCGACGATGATCGCGCTGGCGCCATCGGCCTGCGGTCCTTCGCGCTCCTGCGTGGCAGCCACGGCTTGCGTGCGGAACCGTGCCGTCGCCATCATCAGGAACGGGGTCGTGGCCATCGACACCGTTACCACCGCGCCGAACAGGCTGGCCGCATCGGGCGCAATGAGCAAGGCGTTCTGTGCCTGGGTGAACAGCACGAAGCCGAACTCGCCCCCCTGGCTGAGCAGCAGGCCAAGCGCCAGCGCCCCGCGCCATGCCATGCCGAACGCGCGGGCTATCGCAAAGATAACGGCTGCCTTCACCGCGATCAGCATGGCCGCCATGCCCGCCACGAAAAGCGGCCGTTCGGCGATTGTGTGCAGGTCCAGCATCATCCCCACGGCGAGGAAGAACAGACCCAGCAGGATCGAACGGAACGGTTCGACATCAGCTTCGAGTTCGTGGCGATAGGGGCTGTCGGCCAGCATCACCCCGGCCACGAAAGCACCCAGCGCCGGGGACAGCCCGATGCCCTGCATCACCGCCGCCGAAGCCATGACCGTGAACAGTGCCGCGACCACGAACATTTCGCGTTCGCCAAGATTGCCGATCAGGCGGAACAGCGGCCGGATGACAAAGCGCCCCGCCGCGATCAGCCCGCCCAGCGCCACCACGGTCTGGATCGCCAGGACCCAGCCCGGCGGCCCCCCGGCATCGGCCGGATTGCGGCTGAGCGCGGCAATGATCGTGATGAGCGGGATGATCGACAGATCCTGGAACAGCAGGATCGCAAAGGCGCGTTCCCCGAACGGCGTGCGCAGCCGCCCGGACGATTGCAGCATGGGCAGCACCTGCGCCGTGGACGAAAGGGCCAGCGGCAGGCCCAGCGCCAGGGCCGCCGCCGGGGAAAACGCGGTGGTCAGCCAGATCACGCCAGCCACAGCCAGCCCGCAGGCCGCCACCTGAATCAGCCCAAGGCCAAGGATATCGCGCTTCAGCCGCCACAGGCGCGCGGGGTTCAGTTCCAGCCCGACAAGGAACAGCAGCAGCGTGATGCCCAGTTCTGCAATGCCCAGCTTGGTCTGGGCGTCGCCCACCAGACCCAGCACTTGCGGCCCGGCCACCGCGCCCGCGAGCAGATAGCCCAGTGTCGCGCCAAGGCCCATGCGGCGGAACGCCAGCACGAACACCAGCGCGAAGCCGAGCAGGATGAAGCCATCTTCGAGCAGCGATGAATGTTCGGCCATGACGCCTTGTGTAGTGCCATCGTCCCGCACCGCAACCGCCGTCCCGCCCGGTATCGTTCAGGTGGCGTTGATCTGGCGTGGGGGAAAGGTTAGCCATCTGCATAACGGCGGGGCGGGAGAATGTGATGCGTGGCTGCGGTTTCCTTGTACTGGCGGCAATTCCCGCCGCGGCCATGGCGCAGGCAGAGCCGCCCTCGGCGCAGGGCGATGTGTCGCTCACGATCTACAACAACGATCTGGCGCTGGTGCAGGACGTACGGCGGATGAACCTGCCGACCGGGCGCACGCGGCAGGAGTTTCCCGACGTGTCTGCCGCCATCCGGCCCGAAACGGTAACGCTGAGCGCCGATGGCACGGGCATTGTCGAACAGAACTTTGATTACGATCTGCTGACCCCGGACAAACTGATGGACAAGGCGGTGGGGCAGACCGTGACGGTCGTGCGCACCAACCCGGCAACCGGTGTGGAAACCCGCGAATCGGCGCTGATCCTGGCCAACAACGGCGGTACCGTGGTGCGCATCGGCGACCGCATCGAAGTGCTGGACCGTTATGGGGCGCGGGTGATCTTTCCGCGCTTGCCGGACGGGCTGCGCGCGCGGCCGACGCTCTCGGTCACGCTTGACACCACCAGCCCTGGCACGCGGCCGGTCTCGCTCAACTATCTGTCGCGGGGGTTCGGGTGGAAGGCGGACTATGTCGCCCTGTTTGATGAAGCGGCGGGGAAGATCGATGTGCAGGGCTGGATCACGCTGAACAACGCCAGCGGCACCACGTTTGGCGCGGCGAGGGTGCTTCTGGTCGCCGGCGCCGTGGGCGATGGCAGCCCGTCGTACGGCCCGCGCCGCCCGGTGATGCCGGGCAACCGCATGGGAACGCAAAGCGCCAACCGCGAAAGTCTGGGTGATTTCTACGTCTATCCCATCGCCGGGCGCACCACCGTGGCCAACGCGCAGCAGAAGCAGGTCAGCTTCCTCGACGTTGCGGGCGCACCGGCGCAGAAGGCTTACCACTTCCGCAACGGCTGGATGGCGAGCCAGACCGATGCGCAGAGCGCCGATACCGTGCTGCGCTTTTCCTCCGCCAGCGATGGCCGGCTGGGCGATGCACTGCCTGCGGGCACAGTCCGCGTCTACATGCGCGATGCGCCCGGGCAGCCCCAGTTCATCGGGGAAAACAGCATCGATCACACGCCGATGGGGTCGAGCCTGGCACTGAAAACCGGCGAAGCGTTCGACGTGAAGGTGCAGCCCGTGGTGCAGAAGCGCGAACGGATAACCAGCGACGAGTGGGAGCGGACCGCCCGCTATCGCGTCAGCGTGAACGGCGCCCCGGCCGATGTCGTCACGGTGGACGAAAGCAAGACCTACTGGCGCACGACGATGACCTACACGGTCACCAACGCGCGCGCCGCGCCGATCACGGTCGAAGTGGTGCAGGCGGGGCTGGATCGCGGATGGCGCGACAGCCGCGTGCCTGCCGAAAGCATCAAGGGCACACAGCGGTCGCGCGATGAACGGACTTGGCAGGTGCCGGTGCCCGCGAACGGGGAAACGGTGCTGACCGTTCAGTTCGACACGCGGTATTGAGCGCGCCGGTGCGCCGCCTGTTCGCGTTCCTGCCTTTGGCACTGGCGTTGTCCGCGCTGGCGGTCGTGGCTGTCCGCGCGCAGCAGATCGTGGTTTCGCCCGCGCCGGAAGCGGTGGCGGTCAGCGTCTATCGCGCCCCGGACCGTGATGCCGACACGGCGATGACGCTCGACTGGCTGGAAGGCTATGCGCTGGTCACCGAAACCCGCACCGTCGCAATTCCGGCAGGCCGCGCGACGATCCGTTTTGAAGGGGTGGCCGCGGGGCTGTTCCCGGAAAGTGCGATTGTCACCGGGCTTCCCGACGGGGTGCGCGAAAAGAACCTCGACGCCGACTTGCTGTCCCCGCGCAGTCTCTATGCGCGGATGTTTGGCCGCACGGTTACCTTGCGGCGCACGCTGCCGGGCAGCGGCAAGGTTGTGGAGGAGCGCGCGGTGATCCGCTCCGGCCCGGATGGCGCGGCGATTGTCCAGACGGCGGCGGGCTTTGAAGTGGCCGATTGCGGCGGCGGTACGACCGATGAACTGGTGTACTCTCAGGCGCCGGCTGACTTTTCCGCCCGGCCAACCCTGTCGATCGAGACGCAGGGCGATGCCGCGCGCACCGTCACGCTATCGCTTTCGTATCTGGCATGGGGTTTCGACTGGCAGGCGAACTATGTCGTGCGGATGAACCGCGATGGTCGCAGCGCCGACCTTGACGCCTGGGTGACGCTGGCCAGCAGTGACAGTACTCGTTTTGCCGATGCCGAAACGGCGGTGATCGCTGGCAAGGTCAATCGTGAAGACGGCCCGCGCGGCGATGGGCCGAGCGGCGGGGAACTGGTGCTGCGCTGCTTCCTGCGCCCCATGCTGGCTGCGCCGCCGCCAGTCGCGTTGCCTGCTCCACCGCCTGCGCCGATGGTGATGATGGAGGCGGACATCGTCGTGACCGCGCAGCGCAGCATGGGCGCGATGGCCGCCCCGGTTACGGTGCAGCGTGAAGAACTGGGCGATCTCAAACTCTATCGCGTGCCGGTCCCGGTCACGGTGGCGGCCAATGCGCAAAAGCAGGTTGCGCTGATGCGCAAGCGCGGCGTGAAGCTGGAGGCGCTGTACCACGCCGACATTATCGGGACGGACAGCGAAGGCGTGCGGCAGATGTTGCGCACCCGCAACCGCAAGCAGGAAGGGCTGGGCCTGCCGCTACCGGGTGGACCACTGGCGGTTTTCGAACCGCATGGCGATACCATGCTGCTGGCAGGGGAGGGGAGCATGCCCGACCGCGCCGAGGGCGAGGATGTGGAAATCATGCTGTCCGGTTCGACGCAGGTGACGCTCGAAACCGAAGTGACGGCGCGCGCGGCGCGGTCGCAGACAGTGCGCCTGACAGCGCGCAACGCGCGGCCTGTCCCGGTGCGGTTCGAAGCGCGGATCAATCATTATCCGGGAACGGTGGTGAAAGCGGAACGGCCGGGGCGCGGCGGCGGGGCCGTGCTGCGCAAGGATGGCCGTACCATCTGGGCGGTGGATCTTCCGGCAAACGCCGAGGTGACATGGAGCTACCGCCTGGTCGAAGGCGGATAAGTACTCGAAATGGCCTTTCGCGCTCAGACCGGCAGCGGGTCAATCGCCAGTTCCGCGAAATAGCGCGCCATCGCATCCACGGCGTGGTCGGAAAGGGTTATGAACGCGCGCCGGCGGTCGTTGGCGTCTTCGCAACGGCAGAACAGCCCGGTTTCGGTCATCTGGGTGATCCAGCGCAGCGCGGTGGTCGGTGGAACCCCCGATGCGATGCACAGCGAGGTGACCGACACCCGCTTGTGTTCCGAACGGGCGGCGGTGAGATCCAGCAGCATGTCCCATGCCGGATCGGCAAACAGATCGGTTTCGAAAAAACGCGCACGGGCCTGGCGCTGGCGCAGGATCTTTCGGATTAGCCGCGGATCGGGCAGTGGCGGCCGCGCCTGGCGCACCAGCCGCTGCGTTGCCGGATCGCGCCCGCCGTTGCCGTCAAAGCCGAAGGCCGAACCGTCTGCCACCGAACCATGCGTTGCGCCGGACGCGGTGGAAAGCGTTTCCAGCCGCTGCGCGATCTGGCTGACCTGATGAGTCAGGTGGAGCAGCGACAGGCGATCATGGTCGGACAGTTCGCGCACCGCCGAACCGCTTTCGGCCAGCACGCGGCCAAGGGCAATGACCCGGTCGGCGCGGCTGGGGCTGACCAGAATCTGCGCCGCCGATTGATCGAGGCAGGCAAACACATCATCCAGCGAACCCATGCTGGTGGACACGACAAGCTGCGCGCCGGTTTGTGCTGCGCGCAGATCGAGCCGGGCCAGTGCCGCCAGATCGGCTGGTTCCACTACCGGACAATCGACCAGCACCAGATCGCCGATCGCGGGATCGGGCACATTGGCCAGCTCCCCAAGATCGGCGCACCGGTCCACGCGCAGGCCCGCCGCCGCCGCATCTTCCGCCATTTCGGCGCGCACATGGTGCCGATCGGCCAGAATCGTGGCGGCAAGCGGGTTGAAGGGGCGGAGCAGTGCCACATCATCGGGCGCATATTCGAACAGAGCCTGGGCCATCGCTGCCTTCCTTAGGTGTTCCACGTATGCGAACATGAGTGGAACAAATAGTGGTCAGGTCAAGATCAGTTATCTCGATTTTGGATCAACAAGCGGTTATGGACCGCATGTGAGCTTCTGCAAGCATCGGTAATCATTCGTTTTCATCACGTGGCCGCAGATTGCGGCCATACGGCCGGTTTCCCGGCGCACGGGGGTGAAATGATCCGGCAAGGGAAGCTATCGGGCAGGCCCGCCGGGATGGCGATTCGGCGCGAAAGCCCTGACGCTGAAGGCTATCAATCCACGAAGGGATCGCGCACCAGGATCGTGTCTTCGCGTTCGGGGCTGGTCGAAACCAGCGCGACTGGCGTTTCGATCAGTTCCTGCACGCGCTGGATGTACTTGATCGCCTGTGCGGGCAGGTCGGCCCATGAACGCGCGCCAGCGGTGGTGCCGCTCCACCCGTCCATCTCTTCGTAGATCGGTTCGACCGCAGCCTGATCGGCGGCGTGGCTGGGGAAATAGTCGAGCACTTTGCCGCGCAGACGATAGCCGGTGCAAATGCGGACCTTTTCGAACCCGTCGAGCACGTCCAGCTTGGTCAGCGCGATGCCGGTCACGCCCGAAATGGCGCAGGACTGGCGCACCAGAACCGCATCGAACCACCCGCAACGGCGCTTGCGCCCGGTCACCGTGCCGAACTCGTGCCCGCGTTCACCCAGCCGCTGGCCGGTTTCGTCTTCCAGTTCGGTGGGGAAGGGGCCGGAGCCGACGCGCGTGGTGTAGGCCTTGACGATGCCCAGCACGAAGCCGGTGGAATTGGGCCCAAGGCCCGAACCCGAAGCCGCCGTGCCCGAAACCGTGTTCGACGAGGTGACGAACGGATAAGTGCCGTGATCGACATCGAGCAGCACACCCTGCGCCCCTTCGAACAGGATACGCGCGCCAGCCTTGCGCACCTTGTTCAGGCGCTTCCACACCGGCTGGGCGAATTGCAGGACATACGGCGCAATGGCCTTGAGTTCCTCAAGCAGCGCGGCACGATCGACCGGCGGCTGGCCGAATCCGGCGCGCAGCGCGTCGTGGTGCGCGCACAGGCGGTCAAGCTGCACGTCCAGCGCATCGAGGTGGGCAAGATCGCACACGCGGATCGCGCGGCGGCCAACCTTGTCCTCATAAGCAGGACCGATACCGCGCCCGGTGGTGCCGATCTTGCCCGATCCTGCGGCCTGTTCGCGCAGACCGTCCAGATCGCGGTGCAGCGGCAGGATCAGCGGGCAATTGTCGGCAATGGCGAAATTGTCGGCGTTGATGTCCACGCCCTGGCCGGTCAGCTTTTCGATTTCCGCCTTGAGCGCCCAGGGATCGAGCACCACGCCGTTGCCGATGATGGATAGCGTGCCGGTGACGATGCCCGATGGCAGCAGCGAAAGCTTGTAGACCTGTTCGCCCACCACCAGCGTGTGTCCGGCGTTGTGGCCACCTTGAAAGCGCACGACGGCATCGGCGCGGCTGGCCAGCCAGTCCACGATCTTGCCTTTGCCTTCATCGCCCCACTGGGCGCCGATTACGGTTACGTTGGCCATGCTTAGACTCCTCCACCCTGCCAAGGTGGATCCGGTAGCGCCCTTCGACAGGACTCGGCGGTACGGACGGTTTGGACGGGCGGCAGGCACCCGGTTTGCGGGGGGCGCCGTAGGGGCAGAGTGCCGGGCAAGTCAAGCCTGACGCGCCGCACCGCGCAATTCAGCGACGGTACAGCCGCCGCACCTCACCGTCAGCCCCGTTTACAGCCAGAGTGCAGGGATCCGATGCGCAGGATATGGATTGCAGGGTTGCTCGGTGTTGCAGCGGTATGGGCGGGCATGGCCGATGCCCGGATCGGGGAACGCTGGCGCGAACGCCGCGCCCAGCGGATCGAACAGCGGGCCGCGGAAAACCGCGTGCCCGGCGCGCAGCCCATCGCCTATGGTGCCGATCCCTTGCAGGTGCTCGACTTCTGGCCTGCGATCACGGTCGATACCGCGCCCAAACCGCGCGCGCCGCTGATCGTCTATGTCCATGGCGGCGGGTGGAAGCGCGGCAGCAAGGACAGCGCCACCGGACAGGCCAAGCCGGTGCATTACCCCGCTGAAGGTTATGCCTTTGCCTCGATCAATTACCGTCTGGTGCCCACAGCGACTGTCGAACAGCAGGCCGCCGATGTCGCCAGCGCTCTGGCCGCCTTGCTGGCGCGCGCCGATGCCCTGCGGATCGACCGCGGCAAGGTCGTGCTGATGGGCCACAGCGCGGGCGCGCATCTGGTGGCGCTGGTGGGCACGGACGAGCGGTACTTGCGCGGGGCGGGGCTTTCTTTCGCGGACGTGGACGGGGTGATCCCCAACGATGGCGCGGCCTATGATGTACCGGCACAAATCCAGGACGGCGGGCGGTTCATGCAGGATACCTATATTCAGGCATTCGGCACCGATCCTGCGCGGCAGCGGGCACTATCGCCGACGTTCCACGCTGCGGCGCCAAACGCGCCGCGCTTCCTGCTGTTGCATGTGCAGCGCGCCGACGGAGTGAAGCAGGCCGAAGCCCTGGCCGCTGCCTTGCGCAAGGCGGGCACGGCGGTGGAAATCGGCAGCTTTCCCGGCGAAGGTCTGCGCGGCCACGCCGAAATCAACCGCAGGCTGGGGGAGCCGGACTATCCGGCAACGGCGGTGGTGGACCGGTGGTTGAAGGGGGTGTTCGGGAGCTGACGCCGCTGTCGTTCAAATCGCCACTGGTCCTTTTGGACCAAGTGCATGCGTGCAGCCCAGCGCCTCTGCGCTATCCGCATCCGACAGCGCCGCGACCGTCCGCCAGCCGATGGAACGCAGGCGCGCCGCCTCATCGCGGTTGTGCCCAAGCGGCAGGAACACGCGGTCTTCGGCGGGCTCATTCGCGGCCAGAAGGTCGATCAGGGCATCGGGGTAGAGCGAGAAGCCGGTCGCTGCCTCTCCCGCACCGGTTCCGGCAATGCGGTACGTGCCGCCGCGTCCGACCATCCCGCGCACACCTTCGGCATAGAGGGTAAAGCCGAACCATGTCTGGTATTCGAAGCCGTGGCGTTCGCTCGGATCAAGAGTCAGGCGGGCCATGCCGTTCAGGCTGGCGGCGATTTCGCGCAGCGCGGTGATCCGGCTGGCGAGGGCTCCGCCCGCATCAATCGCGGCGAGCTTCTCGATGGCGCTGTCGAACTCTCCGGTAGCGTAGAGCAGCGGCACGTACGCTTCGCCGCCCGCATCGCGCAGGCCACCGGCATCTTTGGTGTCGAGTTCGCGGCGGACGGCTTCGATCTGCGATGCGTCCAGCGGCAGGGCCTTTGCGGCCAGCGTATCGACCAGATCGGGCAGGGTGAAATCGACGCTGACGCCGGTTGCGCCTGCGGCCTGCAAAGCCTCGATCGCCAGCGCGACCGCTTCGGCTGCGGCGGCAACGTTGTCTGCGCCAACCAGTTCGGCCCCGCATTGCAGCTTTTCGCGCGCGGGGTTCAGGCCATCGGCCTTGATCGTCACGACCTGCCCGGCATAGCACAGCCGCAAGGGGCGTGGCGCTTCGGCCAGACGGGTTTCGGCAAGGCGGCCGATCTGCGGGGTGTAATCGCTGCGCAGCGCCATCATCCGCAAGCTCGACGGATCGACGAAGCGGAACATGCGGCGGCTCTGGATGCCGGCCATGCGCGCGGCAAAGCTGCGTTCGTATTCTATCGACGGCGGCATCACCCGGTCATAGCCATGGCCATGCATCACCGCGTGGATTGCGCGCATCACGCGCGTGGCAGTGGCCGCATCGCGCGGCAGACGGTCTTCCAGGCCTTCCGGCAGCAGATCGGGGTCGCTCGTATCCATGATTCGGCCCCCTAGCCGTTCGCTTCCCGAATGTCGAAGGGGGAGGCGAACGGCCGTGGGGTTTTCAGCGGCTCAGAACTTGAGCGCCATGATCGTGCGCACGCCCGGCAGGGTCGATGCCTGCTGGAGCACTTCGGCGCTCACCGGGCTGTCGACCGAGAGCAGCAGGACCGCTTCGCCCCCTGCCTGACGGCGACCAAGGTGGAAGGTGCCGATGTTGATCTGCGCCTGTCCCAGCAGCGTACCGATGGACCCGATGAAGCCCGGCGCGTCGGAATTGACGATGTAGAGCATGTCGCCATCAAGGTCGGCTTCGATACCGATGCCGAAGATTTCGACAAGGCGCGGATCGGCATTGCCGAACAGCGTGCCCGCGACCGAGCGTTCCCCTTGTGCGGTGCTGACTGTGACGCGAACCAGCGTGTGGTACACGCCTTCGCGGTCGTGGCGCACTTCGCGCACGTCCAGCCCGCGTTCCTTGGCCAGGAACGGCGCGTTGACCATGTTCACGGTCTGCGAATACTGCTTCATCAGCCCGGCCAGCACGGCAGCGGTGATCGGCTTCTGGTTGAGCTGGGCGGCCGCGCCTTCGACCTCGATCGCAATCTTGGTCAGGTTGTCGTGCGCAAGCTGTCCGACCAGCGAACCGAGCTTTTCGGCCAGCGCCATGTAGGGCTTGAGCTTGGGCGCTTCCTCGGCCGAAAGCGAGGGCATGTTGAGCGCGTTGGTGACGCCGCCGGTGACCAGATAATCGGCCATCTGTTCGGCCACCTGCAGCGCGACGTTGACCTGCGCTTCGTTGGTCGATGCGCCAAGGTGCGGGGTGCAGATGAAGTTCGGCGTGCCGAACAGCGGCGATTCCTTGGCCGGTTCGACTTCGAACACGTCGAGCGCGGCGCCGGCGACATGGCCCGAATCCAGCGCGGCCTTGAGCGCGGCTTCATCGACCAGCCCGCCGCGCGCGCAGTTGACGATGCGCACGCCCTTCTTGGTCTTGGCGATGTTTTCCGCCGACAGGATGTTGCGGGTCTGGTCGGTCAGCGGCGTGTGCAGCGTGATGAAGTCCGCCTTGGCCAGCAGCGTGTCGAGATCGGCCTTTTCCACGCCCATTTCGATGGCCCGCTCGGGGGTCAGGAACGGGTCGAAGGCGACAACCTTCATCCTGAGGCCGAGCGCGCGCGAAGCCACGATCGAGCCGATGTTGCCTGCGCCGATCAGGCCGAGCGTCTTGCCGGTCACTTCCACGCCCATGAAGCCGTTCTTCGGCCACAGGCCCGCCTGGGTCTGGGCATTGGCTTCGGGGATCTGCCGCGCGAGCGCGAACATCAGCGCGATGGCGTGTTCGGCGGTCGTGATCGAATTGCCGAACGGGGTGTTCATCACCACCACGCCCTGTGCCGAGGCGGCGGGGATATCGACATTGTCGACACCGATCCCGGCGCGGCCGATGACCTTGAGGTTGGTGGCGGCGGCGAGGATTTCCCTGGTCACCTTGGTCGACGAGCGGATGGCAAGGCCATCGTATTCGCCGATGCGGGCAATAAGCTGTTCCGGCGTTTCGCCGGTGATCACGTCAACGTCGCAGCCCATTTCGGTGAAGATACGGGCGGCGTTGGGGTCCATCTTGTCGGAAATGAGGACTTTGGGCTTGGTCATGTCGTTTGTCCTTCGTCATCCCGGCTATCGCGCCGAGGCCCCGCCGGATTGCGCGGGTGGAGAAAAGGAAGCGCGACCCCGGATCAGGTCCGGGGTGACGCCAGGTAGGCAAGGAAAATCAGGCCGCGGCCAGTTCGGCCCTGGTCGTTTCGTAGGCCCAGTCGAGCCATGGACCGAGGTCGGCAATGTCCTCGGCGTTCACGGTCGCGCCGCACCAGATGCGCAGGCCTGCCGGAGCGTCGCGGTATCCGGCGATGTCATAGGCGGCGCCCTGCTTTTCGAGCAGGCCGGCAAACTTCTTGATGAAGTCCGCGTCCGCGCCTTCGACCGAAAGGCAGACCGAGGTCTTCGAGCGCGTCGCTTCATCGGCGCACAGGTGGGACAGCCATGCCCGTTCCGCGACGATCGTGTTCAGCGCGGCAGCGTTTGCATCGCTGCGCGCCTGCAGGCCCCTGAGCCCGCCAAGATCCTTCGCCCATTCCAGCGCGAAGATCGCATCTTCGACCGCGAGCATCGAGGGGGTGTTGATGGTTTCCCCCTTGAATACGCCTTCGGCAAGCTTGCCCTTCGAAACAAGGCGGAACACCTTGGGCAGGGGCCAGGCCGGGGTGTAGGTTTCCAGCCGTTCGACCGCGCGCGGGCCAAGGATCAGGACGCCGTGGCCGCCTTCGCCGCCCAGCACCTTCTGCCAGGAGAAGGTGGCGACGTCGATCTTCGACCAGTCGATATCGTAGGCGAAAACCGCCGAAGTAGCATCGGCAAAGCTCAGGCCCTGACGGTCGGCCGGGATGAAATCGGCGTTCGGAACGCGCACGCCCGATGTGGTGCCGTTCCAGGTGAACAGCACGTCGTCCGCCCAGTCGATCTGCGAAAGATCGGGAATCTGGCCATAGTCGGCGCGCAGGATGGTGGGATCGAGCTTGAGCTGCTTGACCGCGTCGGTAACCCAGCCTTCGCCGAAGCTTTCCCACGCCAGCGTGGTCACGCCGCGCGCGCCCAGCATCGTCCACATCGCCATTTCGAACGCGCCGGTATCCGACCCCGGCACGATGCCGATGCGGTGCGTGTCGGGCAGTTGCAGCACTTCGCGCATCAGGTCGATGCAGTACTGCAGGCGCGTCTTGCCAATCTTGGCGCGGTGTGACCGGCCCAGCGATTCGGTGGCGAGTTTTGCGGGGGAATATCCGGGCGGCTTGGCGCACGGACCGGACGAAAAGAACGGGCGCGCAGGCTTGCGTGCCGGAATACCAACAGTCATGTAGTCTCTCCTTGCAGAGAGCACGCGCGGCGTTGGGACCGCGTGGCCCGCTGGCCGCTCTAGAGACGGGGCGGGATTTGTCAAACGGTTGTTGGGTGCCCTTTGGGGGGCAGGGCTACTTGCCCAGCGTTTCCGCCAGAAGCGCCTTGGTGCGCGGGCCGGACCAGTCGTGCGCGCCGATCATCCGCCACACTTCCTTGCCTTGCGCATCATACAGCACGGTCGTGGGAAGCAGGCCGGTCTGGTAGTGGAAGCCAAGGTTGTTCTCCTCGTCCAGCCACGGCTCCAGCATGGCGAACTTGCGCTCCTTGTAGAACGCCGCAACCTTTTGCGCGCCGCCCATATCCTGCGAGACAGTCAGCACGCGCAGGTCCGCCGCATGGGTCGCGGCCAGCTTGTCGAGCATCGGCATTTCCAGCACGCATGGCCCGCACCATGTCGCCCACAGGTTTACCAGCACCGGTTTGCCCTTGAGCGAGGTCAGCTTCAGCGTCTGCCCGGCAGGATCGGTGAAGGTGAAATCCGGCATCGGCGCGCCCCGGCTGGCGATATCGAGCGTGCCGATCATTTTTTCGCCACCGGCAGATTCCACTGGCGCCGCCGACGTCTGCGGTTGCGCGTCGGGGGCGGCTTGCTTATCGCACGCGGCAACGGCAAGCGCCGGAACCAGCAGCAGCAACTTGGGCGAACGGACGGATATGAGCGGCAATTCAGGCTCCAACCAGATGTGGGGCGGGCGTTTCGCCAGCGGCCCTTCGGCCATCATGCGCGAGATTAACGCCTCGATTCCCTTCGACAAGGCGCTGTGGCGGCAAGACATCGCCGCGTCAAAGGCCCATGTGGACATGCTTGGCGCGCAAGGCATCGTTTCGGCTGAAGATGCCGCCCTGATTGCCGGGGGTCTGGATCAGGTCGCGGCGGAATACGAAGCCAGCGGCGTGCCGGAAGACTGGGATCTAGAAGACATTCACATGACCACGGAAAGCCGTCTGGCCGAACTCATCGGCCCGGCGGCGGGGCGGTTGCATACCGCGCGCAGCCGCAACGACCAGGTGGCCACCGATTTCCGCCTGTGGGTGCGCGATGCAATGGATCAGGCCGAACTGGGGCTGGCGCAGCTCCAGATCGCGCTGGTGACCCGCGCGGGCGAACATGCCGATTCGATCATGCCCGGCTTTACCCATCTGCAGACGGCGCAGCCCGTGACGCTGGGCCATCACCTGATGGCTTATTACGAAATGGCCGGGCGCGACCGTTCGCGCTTTGCCGACGCGCGCGTACGGATGAACCGCAGCCCGCTGGGGGCGGCGGCGCTGGCCGGGACCGGCTTTCCCATCGACCGCTTCCGCACCGCGCAGGCGCTGGGCTTCGACGGGCCGACCGCCAACAGCCTCGATTCGGTGTCGGACCGCGATTTCGCGCTCGATTACCTCATGGCCGCCGCGCAATGTTCGCTGCACCTGTCGCGGCTGGCGGAAGAGTTCATCATCTGGGCCAGCCAGCCCTTCGGCTTTGTCACCTTGCCCGACAGCCTTTCGACCGGCAGTTCGATCATGCCGCAAAAGAAGAACCCCGATGCCGCCGAACTGGTGCGCGGCCATGCCGGGCGGATCGTCGGCTGCCTGACCAGCCTGATGGTGACGATGAAGGGCCTGCCGCTGGCCTATTCGAAGGACATGCAGGACGACAAGCCGCCGGTGTTCGAGGCCGCTTCGCTGCTGGCGCTGTCCATCGCCGCGATGACCGGCATGGTCGCCGACGCGACATTCCGCACCGACCGGATGCGCGCCGCCGCCGAACTGGGCTATGCCACTGCAACCGACCTGGCCGACTGGCTGGTGCGGCAGGCGAACATTCCGTTCCGCGAAGCGCACCACATCACCGGCACGGCGGTACGGCTGGCCGAAAGCCGCGGCATCGCGCTCGACAAGTTGCCGCTGGAAGACCTCACGGCGATCGACGCGCGGATCGACGAGCGCGTCTATGCCGCTCTGTCGGTCGAAGCGAGCGTGGCGGCACGCGCCAGCCATGGCGGAACCGCGCCGGACGAAGTAAGGAAGCGCGTGGCCGAGGCGCGCGTCGCGCTGGGGCTGGAGGACATGGCTTGACCGTCGCGCGCACATTGCTGCTGGCCGGATGCGCCGCGCTTGCCCTGGCAGGCTGCGGCAACCGGGCGGAACTGAAGCTGGCCCCGGACCAGACACCGCCGCCGGTGCCCTATGGCCGCGAAGTGCCGCCGGGGGCGGACGACCTGCTCAAACCGCCCGCGCAGGCCGCCCCTGCGCGCAATGTCGAGCCGCGTCGCCGCTCGCAGGACCGTGAAGACGATCCTTTCGACCTGCCCCCCGAAGACTGAGACTTTTGCGATGGACCATTTCGAACTGATTGACGGTGTTCTGCACGCCGAAGATGTGCCGCTGCCGGTGATTGCCGCCGAAGTCGGCACGCCGGTCTATGTCTATTCGCGCGCCACGCTGACGCGCCACGCCCGCGTGTTCCGCGATGCGCTGGGCGTGCTGCGCAACGCGAAAATCGCCTTTGCGGTCAAGTCCAACCCCAACCTGTCAGTGCTCAAGGTGCTGGCGGCGGAAGGGTATGGCGCCGATGTCGTGTCGGGCGGCGAGATGGAGCGCGCGCTGGCGGCGGGCATGGACCCGGACGGCATCGTGTTCTCCGGCGTCGGCAAGACTGCGGCGGAAATGCGCCGGGGCATCGAGGCGGGGATCGGCCAGTTCAACCTGGAAAGCGAGGAAGAGGGGCTGGAGCTTGCCGCAATCGCTGCGGCGATGGGCAAGGTCGCGTCCGCCGCGCTGCGCGTGAACCCGGATGTGGATGCCGGAACCCACGGCAAGATTTCCACCGGCAAAGCGGAAAACAAGTTCGGTGTGCCGTTCGACCGGGCTGCGGCAATCTATGCCCGGCTGGCCGGGACGCCGGGGCTGAACATGCGCGGCCTCACGCTGCACATCGGCAGCCAGTTGTCGAAGCTCGACCCGCTCGAAGCCGCCTTCACCAAGGTCGGCGGGCTGATGGAAGACATCCGCGCGGCGGGCCATACCGTTACCCACATGGACCTCGGCGGCGGGATCGGCGTGCCCTACAAGACCGGCGAAGTGTTCCCGCAGCCGGAGGAATACGCGGCGATGGTCGCCCGCGTTACCGGCAACTGGGGTGTCACGCTGATGTTCGAGCCGGGCCGCGTGATCACCGGCAACACCGGCGTGCTGGTGACGCAGGTGATCCGCGTCAAGGAAGGCGCAAGCCATCCGTGGGTCGTGGTCGATGCGGCGATGAACGATCTGGCACGGCCCGCGCTTTATGATGCGTGGCATGATTTCGTGGCGGTGGAGCCGAAGGGCGGGACGTTGGTCGCCAACATCGTCGGCCCGATCTGCGAAAGCTCCGATACCTTCGCCATGGCGCGCACGATCGACACTGTGGAGCGCGGCGACCTTGCCGTGTTCCGCACCGCTGGCGCTTATGGCGCGACGATGGCCAATACCTACAATTCGCGCCCGCTGGTGCCCGAAGTGATGGTGGACGGGGACAAGTGGGCCGTGGTGGCCGACCGCATCGACCCGGCCACGATCCTGGCGGCAGAACGCGTGCCGGACTTCCTCAAGTAAGATGAAGGCGCTCCCCCTCTTCCACCGCATTGCGGGCCAGCCGGTGATCCTGCTGGGCGAGGGGGACGCGGCTGCGGCCAAGCAGCGCCTGGTCGAGCGGGCGGGCGGGGTTATCTACCGCGACATCAACGCCGGGATCGACGATGGTGCGCGCCTTGCCTTCATCGCGCACGACAATCCCGATATGGCGCAAGGCGATGCAATCCGGTTGCGCTGTGCAGGCCTGCTGGTCAACGTGGTCGACCGGCCGGAACTGTGCGATTTCACCACCCCTTCGATCCTCGACCGTGATCCGGTGCTGATCGCCGTGGGGACCGGCGGCGCTTCGGCAGGATTGGCCAAGATCCTGCGCCTGCGGCTGGAACGGCTGCTGCCGCAAGGGCTGGGGGCGCTGGCGCGGGCGCTGGAAGAGGCGCGCGAGGGTATGCGGGCGCGCTGGGCATCGGTTGCGGATCGCAGGCGCGCACTGGATGCGGCGCTGGACGAGGGCGGAGAGCTGGACCTGTTCCGGGCCGGGAGCGAGGCGAAGGTGACAGATTGGCTTGCATCGGGCGCGGAAGGCCAATCCGGTCGTTTTGTCGTCACGCTGTACTCGAACGATCCCGAAGACCTGACTTTACGCGCCGCGCGGCTGCTGGGGCAGGCCGATGTGGTGGTGCATGACTCTGGCGTCGCGCCGGAGATCCTGTCGCGCGCGCGGGCCGATGCGGTGCGGCTGCCTTCGGGCTCCGTCGAACCCGAAAGCGGCGTTACCGTGATCCTCAAGCTGGCTTAGACCTTCATTGCCGCCTTGAGCTGGGCGATGATGACTTCGCTCTGTTCGCCACCCGATTTGGGGACGAAATCGTCTTCGCGGTTGTTGATCCGGTCCCATTGCGCGGCGAAGCCTTCGACCGTGCGCTGGCCATCGCCCAGCACCACGCCCTTGTTCATCGTCACCCATGCGCCGTGATAGACCCCGCCGCCCGCGCCGACGATGGCGTTGGTGGGCGCGTCTTCGGAAACGAGGTAGAGCGCGGCGGGCACCACGTTTTCAGGGCCGAACAGCTTGAACGCCTCTTCAGGGAAGATGTCTTCGGTCATCCGCGTGGCCGCCACCGGGGCAAGCGAGTTGACCCGGATGTTATTCTTGGCGCCTTCGAGATAGAGCGTCTTGGTCAGTCCCGCGAGGCCGAGCTTGGCCGCGCCATAATTGGCCTGGCCGAAGTTGCCGAACAGGCCGGTGGACGACGCGGTCATCAGCACGCGGCCATAGTTCTGTTCGCGCATCGTGTCCCAGCACGCCTTGGTGGCAAAGGCCGAGCCGATCAGGTGGACCTTGACCACCAGTTCGAAATCGGCCGGGTCCATCTTGGCAAAGGTCTTGTCGCGCAGGATTCCGGCGTTGTTGATGAGCACGTGCACGCCGCCCCAGCGTTCCTTGGCGCGGGCGACCATTTCGGCCATCTGTTCGTATTCGGTCACCGAACCGCCGTTCGACATGGCCTCGCCACCAGCGGCTTGGATTTCTTCCACAACCTTGAGCGCGGCATCGGAGTGGCCGGTGCCGTCACGCGACGCACCCAGATCGTTGACGACAACCTTGGCCCCGCGCCGGGCCAGTTCCAGCGCATAGGCGCGGCCAAGACCACCGCCCGCGCCGGTGACGATCGCCACGCGACCCTCGAACGAAATGCTCATGCCTGATTTCTCCCTGCTGCGCCGCGTGTGGGCGCTTCGAACGGCGGGTCGGATGCCACGCCATGGCCGCCAAGGCAACCACGGCCATGGCCTTCATGCACGGCTGCGGATTATCGGTCCGTCACGCGATCCGTGTGACCCAGCCGTGCGTGTCGGCAATTTCGCCGCGCTGGATGCCGACCAGGGTCTGGCGCAGCTTTTGCGTCAGTTGGCCCGGTCCGCCCGATCCGATCATGAACTCGCCATCGCGGCTGGCGACCTTGCCCACCGGGGTGACCACCGCTGCGGTGCCACAGGCAAAGGTTTCCACCAGTTTGCCCGAAGCGGCATCGGCGCGCCACTGGTCAAGGCTGTAGCGCCCTTCGCGGACGGCAAGCCCTTCCTGCGCGGCCAGTGTCAGCAGGCTGGAGCGGGTGATGCCGGGAAGGATCGTGCCGGTCAGTTCGGGCGTCAGCACCGAGCCATCGTCGAACACGAAGAACAGGTTCATCCCGCCCAGCTCTTCCACCCACTTGCGCTCTGCCGCGTCGAGGAACAGCACCTGATCGTGGCCACGGGCAAAGGCTTCGGCGGTGGGCACGAGGCTTGCGGCATAGTTGCCGCCGCACTTGGCCGCGCCGGTGCCGCCGGGCGCGGCGCGGGTATAGTCGCTGACCCAGATCGAAACCGCAGGCGCGCCCGACTTGAAGTAATTGCCCGCCGGGCTGGCGATGACGAGGAACTTGTATTCGCGCGCCGGGCGCACGCCAAGGAAGGCTTCGCTGGCGAACATGAAGGGGCGCAGGTAGAGCGAACCTCCCTCGACCGTCGGGAACCAGTCCGCGTCGGCCAGTACCTGCTGGCGCACGGCTTCGACGAACAGGTCTTCGGGCAGTTCGGGCATGGCGAGCCGCTTTGCCGATGCGTTGAAGCGGCGGGCGTTGGCGTCGGGGCGGAACAGCGCGATGCCGCCGTCGGCCAGCCGGTAGGCTTTCAGGCCTTCGAAGATTTCCTGGGCATAGTGCAGCACCGCAGCCGCCGGGTCCATGGCGATCGGGCCATAGGGAATAACGCGCGCGTCGTGCCAGCCGCGTCCTTCGGCAAAGTCGATTTCCACCATGTGGTCGGTAAACGCGGTGCCGAAGCCGGGGTTAGCCAGCACCTTGGCGCGCACATCCGCCGCGACTGGCGCGGGATGCGGGTGGCGGGCAAAGCCAAGGCTGGAATTGGCGCTGGTATCGGCGGGCGTCGCCATGGGGAGGCAGTCCTTGCGGTAGAATCAACGAAGCTGCGCCGTGAATGATTGTTGCGCGAAAAGCAAGGGGGTTGTAATAAATGTGAAGGGCCGCACCGGTCAATCCGGGCGGCCCTTCGCATGGTCAGCGGCCGGAAGTGCCGCCCACGAAGCCTCTATCGCTTGATCGACCTCAGCGATAATGCCTCGCGCGGGACTGTACCGACCTCTGTGCTGAACCATGAGACATCGGATCACCTCCTTTCGCGCTGTTGAGCCATTTGCGCAGCTTTTTCGGGCTGCTGGACCGACGACGCCTGCGCCTTCGATCTTGACCTTAATGTGATTCATTCGGGCAATAACAACAAGTCTTGCATGAAATTATTTTGCCGTCAGTATGCTGCTTTCGCGTGTGCACAACGGCCCGCCGGCCCCACCCGAAAATCTCCTGAAAACACGGCTATTTGCGGCAGTCCTCGATAACCCGGCCAACTTCCGGCCAGGCTGGCAGGTAAAGCGACGGCAGACCGTTAACGTCGATGGCAAAACGCCCCCGGCTGAACGCCATGGCATCGAGCAGCGCGTCGTTTGCGGGCAGCGCCGCCTGCAATTGCGCCTGCCCGGACGGCACCGGCTGCGCGGTCATCGCGCGCGCAATGCTGGTGGTTATGACGCTCATGGGCACGGGGGAGGCCGCGCTGCCGGTGCGCAGCAGGGTTACCGTACCTGCCGTCCGGTTGCAGGCCATGGCGAACAGCGTGTTGCCGCCCGCGCCAAAGCGGGCAATTCCGCTTTCGTAGCGCCAGTCCCCCGGTGTCTGCGGCATGTCGCGCCAGTCGGTTCCGGGGCTGAATGCGGTTGCTGGGGGCAGTGGCGCCGGGCGCGGCGCGGTCTGCGTCGTCGATCGCGGGGGCGCGGAAGGTGGCACGACCGTCGGCGCCGAACACGATGTGACGGCCATGGCCGTTGCCAGCAGGAAAAGCGGGTGAATTGCAGCTGCGCGATTGATCTTCATGGGCAGGTTATGGAAGGAACGGGCCGTGACCTCAACCCGCCCCCCGAAATCGCCTGTGCCGTCTGCCGGAACATCCCCATCGGCCAGGGCAAAGCTGCGGGTCGATCAACTGCTGGTCGAACGCGGGCTGGTGGAAAGCCGCGCGCGGGCGCAGGCGCTGATCCTGGCAGGGTTGGTCTATTCGGGCGACGTGAAGATCGCCAAGGCGGGGCAGGCGCTGTCCGCCGATGCGCCGCTGGCGGTGCGCGGGCGCGATCATCCGTGGGTTTCGCGCGGCGGTATAAAGCTGGCCCACGCCATTGCCCATTTCGGGCTGGACCCGTCGGGTGTCATCGCCATGGATATCGGCAGTTCCACCGGCGGGTTTACCGACGTTCTGCTGCAAGGCGGGGCGGCGCATGTCTTCGCGGTCGATTCGGGGACCAACCAGTTGGCCTGGAAGCTGCGCCAGGATCCGCGCGTCAGCGTGCTCGAACAGACCAGCGCCCGCGTGCTCACCCCGGCGCATATCGACCGGGCTACGACGTGGGTCGTGTGCGACGCCAGCTTCATCAGCCTGCGCAAGGTGCTGGAGGTGCCGCTGGCGCTGGCGGCACGGCCCACGCGGCTTGTCGCCCTGATAAAGCCGCAGTTCGAAGTGGGCCGCACCGAAGTGGGCAAGGGCGGGGTGGTGCGCGACCCGGCGCTGCACGAACGGGTGTGTGCCGAAGTACGCGCCTGGCTGGAAGCCGATGGCTGGGCGGTCGATGGCATCGTGCAAAGCCCGATTACCGGGCCGGAAGGCAATGTCGAGTTTCTGGTCTGCGCCGCGCGCCACTGAGCTTTGGTGCAAAACGTCCCCATGCTGGATGATGTCGGGGGAAATTGGCATTGCGCGGGGGCAGATGGCTCGCCAATATCGCGGCAAGCCGCGCTCTTGCGCATAGCAGACAGGTCTTATGCAATATCTCGCCTCACCCGGCCAGCTTCGGGCCAGTCTGTTGCGCTGGTCGCTGTTCACGGTTCCGCTGCTGCTTCTTCTCGGCTTCTTTTCGGGGCAGGCTGCGGGCAGCGGTCCAGGCAATCCGTGGTTCGATGCGCTGGTCAAGCCTTCGATCTATCCGCCTCCGGCCACATTCGGCATCGTATGGTCGGTGCTTTACGCGATGATCGGCATCGCGCTGGCCATGGTGCTGTCTGCGCGCGGCGCGGGGGGGCGGGTGCTGGCGGTATCGGTCTTCGTGCTCCAGTTCATCCTCAACCTGGCGTGGAGCCCGGTGTTTTTCGCGTTGCACCAGATCACCGGTGCGTTCTGGATCACCGTGGCGATGGCGGTTCTCATCGCGGTAACGATCGCGCTGTTCTGGCGCATCCGTCCGGTGGCCGGCATGCTGCTGGTGCCCTATCTGGCGTGGGTATGCTTTGCCAGCGTGCTGACCTTCGAGTTCGGGCGGCTTAATCCCGATGCCGACGGCATGTTTGCCCCGGCGCGCACGGTGCGGGTGGAAATCTGATCGGCGCGCGCCCTTGCGCACCCTTGGCCGATTGCCCACATTCAGGGTTCGGGCCTATCCCGGCCATCACGACCGCAATCAGGAATACCCCATGCAAAGCGAAAACCCGCTGATCGCCGATTTCGTCAAACTGCTTAACAGCGCCGCCGGGACCGTGGCCGGCATGGGCCGCGAGGCGAGCGAGAACGCCCGTGAAAAGGCCAAGGAACTGTTCGGCGGGCTGGATTTCGTCAGCCGCGAAGAGTTTGACGCGGTCAAGGACATGGCCGCCGCCGCGCGCGAAGAGGTGGAAAGCCTCAAGGCGCGGATCGCCGCGCTGGAAGCTGCGGCCAAGGGTAGCTGACCTTCAGGGTGTGGCCGCGCGGGCGGGAGCGGATCAAACGATCCGCTCCGTGCGATTTACAAGCCCGCTTTGGTCAGCGCCTGATCGAGATCGGCAATCAGGTCTTCAGGGTCTTCCAGCCCGACATTCAGGCGCAGCATGCCTTCGCCCACGCCCATGTCGGCGCGCGTTTCAGGGCCAACGCCGTGATGGGTGGTCGATGCCGGGTGGCACATCAGTGAACGCGAATCCCCGATGTTGTTGGAGATGTCGATCAGCTCCAGTGCATCGAGCAGGGCGTGCGCCTGCGCCCGCCCGCCATCGAGATCGAAGGAAAAGATCGTGCCGCCCGCTTTCATCTGCTTTTGCGCCAGCGCGTGCTGGGGATGGCTGGGCAGGCCGGGATAGAGCAGACGCGGCACGCGCGCTTCGACAAAGCTGGCCACTTGCAGGGCGTTCTCGCTCTGCCGGTGGATACGCAGATCCAGCGTTTCCAACCCCTTGAGCACGACCCAGGCATTGAAGGCGGCGATGTTCGGCCCGGTATTGCGCTGGAACGGCAGCAGCACGTCGTTGATGAACGCGGCCGAACTGCACACCGCCCCTGCCAGCACGCGGCCCTGACCGTCCATCATCTTGGTCGCGGAATAGGCAACCACATCCGCGCCGAAATCCATCGGCCGCTGCAAGGCGGCGGTGGCGAAGGCATTATCGACCACGCTGGTGATGCCGTGGCTGCGGGCAAGGCCGCAGACGAACGCCAGATCGACCAGGCCCATGGTCGGGTTGGCCGGGCTTTCGAAGAAGAACACCTTGGTATTCGGGCGAATTGCAGCTTCCCATGCGGCGTTGTCGCATGCGTCAATCGTGGTCGTTTCGATGCCGAAGCGCGGCAGCAGGTTATCCACCAGCCAGCGGCACGATCCGAACGCGGCCTTGGCGGCCACGACATGGTCGCCCGCCGAAAGCTGGCAGAGCAGCGCGGTGGTCATGGCCGCCATGCCGGTGGCCTGCGTGCGGCAGGCTTCGGCGCCTTCGAGCAGGGCGATACGCTCTTCCAGCATCTGCACGGTCGGGTTCTGCAGGCGCGAATAGGTCATCCCGTCCTGTTCACCGGCAAAGCGCGCGGCGACCGTGGCTGCATCGTCATAGGAATAGCCGGATGTCAGGAACAGGGCTTCTGACGTCTCGCCCATTTCGGAACGCCACGTGCCGCCACGGATGGCTTGCGTGGCGGGGCGCCAATTGCGGGTGATCGAGCGGTCCTGACCAGTCGTGCGTTTCATGGCGCCTCCCTTAGTTTTGCAGCGGCGCTGGCGCAAGCGGCGGGATTGCAACGTCCCTTTCGTGCGCTTATCCGTGCCAGCGCATGATCGCCGCCAACCTTGCCCGCCCGCCTCTCCGCCACGCCGACCGGGATCCCGCGACATGGTGCGCGGTGATTGCGGCGGGGTTCTTTTTCCTGCTGCTGCACCGGCTTGGCATTCCGTCCAAGCCGATGTTCGACGAAATCCACTATCTGCCTGCGGCGCGGCGGCTGATCGACCTGACCGAACGGCTCAATCCCGAACATCCGCTGCTGGCCAAGCAGCTTATCGCCTGGTCGATGCAGTTGATTGGCGACACGCCGTTCGGCTGGCGTTTTCCTTCGGCGGTGCTGGGCGCGCTGGGGCTGTGGGCGATGATGCGCGCGCTGTGGTGGGCCAGCCTTTCGCGCGCCGCGACGATCCTGTTCGGCCTCCTGCTGGCGACCGATTTCGTGTGGTTCATGATGGCCCGGATCGCGATTCTCGACATGGCGATGGGCGGCTTCATGGCGCTGGCCATGTGGCAATGGGCGCTGGCATGGCGGAACCCTTCGGGCCGGACAGGCCGGGCGCGGATCCACCTGATGCTGACCGGGCTTTTCATGGGGCTTTCGCTGGGAGCAAAGTGGAACGGGGTGTTGTTGCTGCCGCTGCCGGGCCTGCTGTTCGCGCTCAACCGCTGGCAGGCGCTGCGGGGCCGTCGTCTGGCCCTGCCGTGGGCGGCGCGCGGAGTCGGCCCGGTGCCCGGCGTATCGCTGCTCGAAGCCGGGCTATGGCTGGGCGTGCTCCCGCTGGCGGTCTATTTCGCCACGTTCCTGCCGGCCTTCTTCTATGACAAGGATCCGATGACCGTTGGCCGCCTGCTGTCGTGGCAGCAATACATGCTGCAATTGCAGGACAGCGTGAAGAAGCCGCACACCTACATGAGCCGGTGGTGGCAGTGGATGGCCAACATCCGCCCGATCTGGTTCCTCTACGAAAACGTCGATGGCGCGCAGCGCGGCGTGCTGATGCTGGGCAATCCGTTCACGATGCTGGCGGGTCTGCCCGCGCTGGCACTGTGCGCCTGGGCGGGCGTGAAGGGCGACCGGCTGCGGCTGCTGGTCGTGGCGGCCTATGCGCTGCTGGTCGGCTTCTGGGCGGTGAACGGCAAGCCGGTGCAGTTCTACTACCACTACATGCTGGCCAGTTGCTTCCTGATGGCGGCCCTGGCGCTGGTGCTGGCCGAATGGTGGGCACTGGGCCTGCGCTGGCCGGCCAAGGTTACGCTGGTCCTGACGTTCGGCTTGTTCGTCGGGTTCTACCCGATCATTTCCGCTGCCAAGCTGCCGCGCACCAATTCCTATCTGGACTACACCTGGATGGATAGCTGGAAGTAGCTCAGTACTTGCCCCAGACGAAGCGGGAGGACAGCGCAAAGTTCCAGACCGAGCCGAGCACGATGCCCACGATCACCGCGATGACAGCGTGGAATCCGATGGTCTTGAGCACCGCCGCCGATCCGATGTTTGTGAGCAGTCCAAGCGAGCAGGTCAGCGCGAATTGCGACCAGCCGCGCAGCAGCGGGCCAAAGCCGCGCAGGCGCTTGTCGGAATAGGTCAGTTCGTTGTTCAGCACGAAGTTGAACGTCATGGCGATGATTGCCGCGAGCGTATTTGCGGTGTTGAACGTCGCGCTTTCCGACCAGTTGCCATAGACGAAGCGTTCGCCCGCCACGATCTTGAGCAGCACCCACAGCGCGCCGAGCTGGACGGCAACGCCCATCGCGCCGACTGTGCCGAACAGGGCAAAACGGGTGGGGATGATGCGGCCCAGCCACTTGTCGTACAGCCCCACAAGGAACTCGAAGATCACGGTCTGGTCCAGTTTGCTTTCGCCTTCGGTGCGGGCGACGAAGTTGAGGGGAAACTCCTTGACCTTCAGCGGTTTGTCCACTGTGGCCAGGATGTCGAGCAGGATCTTGAAGCCCACGCCCGACAGGCGGTGGGCATCGGCGCGCAGGGTTTCGGCGCGGAGCATGAAATACCCGCTCATCGGGTCGGACAGTTCGACCCCGGTCACCTTGTTGGCGATTCGGTTGGCAAGGCCGGATGCCTTGACCCGGTCGGGGCGGCCCCACTGTTCGGTGCTGGCCCCTTCGGCAAAGCGCGAGGCATAGGCCAGGTCGTAGGCGTTGCTGGAAACCGCCTCCAGCATCTGCGGAAGCAGTGCGGGATCGTGCTGCTGGTCAGCGTCCATGACTGCCACGATCGGCGCCGCCGTGGCGCACATTCCTTCGATCGCGGCCGAGGCCAGTCCGCGCCGCCCGATTCGTTCGATTACCCGGACACGCGGATCGTTCTGCGCGATGCGCCGCACTTCGTCGGCGGTCCCGTCGGGGCTGTTGTCGTCAACGAAGATCGCTTCCCAGGCAACGCCTTGCAGCGCAGCGTCGAGTCGGGCAACCATCGGCGCGATGTTGGCGCGTTCGCGGTACGTGGGGAGAATGACAGCGAGTTGAAGCATATGGGCTGCGGCCCTTAAAGCCTTGCAAGCACCGCGTCACCAATTTCCGTCGTACCGGCGGTTCCGCCCAGATCGCGGCCCAGCACGCCATCGGCCAGCGCCGCGGCAACGGCCGCTTCGACCCGCTGTGCCGCCTCGTCCAGTCCCAGCGAATGGCGCAGCAGCATCGCCGCCGAAAGGATCGTGGCCATCGGGTTTGCAAGGCCCTGCCCGGCAATGTCGGGCGCCGAGCCGTGGATCGGTTCGTACAGGCCGAACGTGCCATGGGCGGTCTGGCGTTCGCCCAGCGAGGCAGAGGCGAGCAGGCCGATCGAGCCGACGCACATCGAAGCCTGATCCGACAGGATATCGCCGAACAGGTTGCCGGTCAGCACGACGTCGAACTTGCCCGGCGCACGCACCAGCTGCATCGCGGCATTATCGACATACATGTGTTCGAGCGCGACCTGCGGGTATTCGCGCGCGACTTCGATCACCACATCGCGCCACAACTGGCTGGTTTCCAGCACGTTGGCCTTGTCCACCGAACACAGCCGCCCGGACCGCCCCATCGCCGCGCGGAACGCGACGTGGGCGATGCGCCGTACTTCGCTGGTGGAATAGGACATCACGTCATAGCCTTCGCGGTCGCCGTTGGCGGCGGTGCGGAAGCCCTTTTCCCCGAAATAGACATCGCCGTTCAGCTCGCGCACGATCAGCAGGTCGATTGCGCCTGCCACTTCGGGGCGCAACGCGGAATGGCCTTCCATTCCCTTGAACACCTTGGCCGGGCGCAGGTTGGCGAACAGGGTCAGCTCCTTGCGCAGGCCCAGGATTGCCTGTTCGGGTCGCAAGTGGCGGTCCAGCGCATCGCAATCGGGATCGCCCACCGCACCGAACAGGATGGCATCGGCGTGGCGCGCGATTTCCAGCGTGTCGGCCGGCAGCGGGTGGCCATAGGCCTTGTACGCCGCGCCGCCGACCGGGGCGTGCTTCATCTCGATATCGCCAAGACCAAGCGCCTCGATCACCCGCACCGCTTCGTGCGTCACTTCGGGACCGATGCCGTCGCCCGGCAGAACCGCAATCTTCATTGAATACCCCTTGGCCGTTGTATGCCTGCCGCCCCGGCGATCCGGGACCGTTCCGGTGCGGACATCCGCTCAGGTTCAGTCACGGCTGATCCGCCGCAGGCGATCCAGCAGAATCGTGCGCGCCGCCATAACATCGCTTGCCCGATCGGCAAGCAGGCGGTTGGCAATGACCGTGCCCTGGCGGTCCAGCCGGGCGAGCAGGTCGGGCCACGGCTCGTCACGCGGGGGAGCAGGGGCCGCCCCATAGCCGATCTCGCGCAGCAGCAGGACTTCGTATCCCGCCAGAACCGCTGCCCAGCCGCGCGCCGACGGTGCATGGCAGATCGCATCGAGCAGCGCGGCAAGGCCATCGTGCAGGGCCGGGTACGGATGGCCTTCGGGCAGGGTCGCGGCGGTCAGCGCGCAGGCCCAGCCGATCCCGGCGCTGGGCAGCGGTTCGGACAGCCACGGTCCACGGCTGGCCAGCAGTTCGATTCGCGCCGTGGGCAGTTGCGACGCGGTGCGCGCACGCACTTCTACGGCCAGCACGTTTCCGGGAATCAGCAGCGGGCGCAGTTCGCGGCCGCGCGCGCCGGCCACATAGGCGGCGGCCAGCCCGTGATCGGCTGTCATCAGCCGCACGATGGCACCGTGTTCGCCGTGGGCGCGGCTGGAACAGAGGATGGCAGGTGCGCGGATCAGCATGGCAGCGTCAGCCTGTGCGCGTGAAAGCGCAACGGGGCAAGGTGGATGCCCGTGTGGGCAAACCATCGAAAAGTTGAACAAGCGCGTTGGAACGAGGCGCGATGTGCGGTAGTTTGGCAATCATGAAGCAGCTTTTCCAGCATGCCGCGATCACGGACGGGGTGACAGTGCGCGTCGCCGTGAACTTCCTGCCTGAACAATCCCGCGTCGAAGCGGGCAAGTGGTTCTGGGTTTATCACATCCGCATCGAAAACGATTCCGACCAGCCGGTGCAACTGCTTTCGCGTCATTGGCGAATCACCGATGGGCGCGGGCTCGTCAACTTCGTCGATGGCGATGGCGTGGTGGGCGAACAGCCGTTGCTGCAACCGGGGCAATCGCACGATTATGTGTCGGGTTGCCCGCTGGGTACGCACCACGGCAGCATGGAAGGCCACTATACCATGCTCCGGGCCGATGGCAGCCGGTTCGACGTGGCGATCCCGTTCTTTCCGCTGGCGGCTCCGGCGCCCGCCGACTAACAGCGTCCCTGTATGAAAAGGACGCATCTTCCGCTCAACGGCCTGCGGGTGCTCGACGCTGCGGCGCGGCATCTTTCGTTCACGCGCGCGGCGGATGAACTGGCGGTAACACCCGCAGCGGTGGGCCAGCAGATCCGTGCGCTGGAAGACCTGCTGGGCGTCGTGCTGTTCCGCCGCACGTCCAAGGGCCTTGAACTGACGGATGAGGCGATTGCCGGGCTGGATGCGATCCGCGAAGGCTTCCTGCGCTTTGAAGAAGGCGTTCAGGCAATGCAGGCCGGGCAATCCAGCCACGTCTATACCATTGCCTGCCCCCGCGATTTCTTCGCTGCGTGGCTCTCGCCGCGCCTTGCCGCATTCCGCGCGCAGAACCCGCAGATGCGGTTTTCGCTGGTGGGCGGCGATGCCGATATCGACTTCACCGAGGCCAACCTCGACCTCGCCGTGCGTTGGACCGAAGGGCCGGGCGATCTCGAAGGGATCGCGCTGGGCGACGCAGAGATGATTACCGTCGCCGCGCCGGGCGCTGAACCCGATTGCCCGTGGATTGGCTGGCCCGGCGATCCTGCGCCGGGTGGCGATGGAGCAGGTGGAAACGGGCCGGTGGATGTCGGCTTCTCGGTAGGGGATGCCGGGACCGCAATCAGCGCCGCCAGCGCCGGGCTGGGGCGCGCACATGTGCCTGTATCCCTGGCGCAGGGGCCGCTGGCTGCCGGTCGCGTCGTCGCGCTGGCCGACCCGGTACAGGTCCGCCGAGGGTACTGGCTGGTCGCGCCCTTGCCGCAATGGCGGCAGAAGAAGGTCAAGGCGCTCGTCGCCGCGCTTCTGGCGCAGTAAGCCCGTTCATTACCCGGTGTTAACCATTGCCTGCCTATGCAGGCGCGATGACACGCGGGAAAGCCAGCCACGTACAGGACGAACGCGCAAATGCGCGGCCATCGCCGGGCCGGCTGCTTGCCAATGTCGTGAAAGGCTTGCGGGGATACCGGCACCAGCGTGAAGGTGACAGCTTTACCCGTGCCTACGCCGATTGCATGGCGCATCGCCTGCCTCTTCTTTACGTGCTCATAGCGGTCAACACCGTGCTGGTGGCATGGCGGATGAAGGATGCCGCCCCGGCCTGGCTCGTGCTGTTCGGGCCGATCGCGTTGGGGTCGTTCGTGCTCCAGCGGGCGCGCTACTGGTTGCCGCGCAAGGTTGCCGTCCGATCACTTGTGGCAATTCGCCGCGATTTGCGAACGATGAGCGTGCTGGGGGCGGCCATGGCGTTCGCCTTCGCGCTGTGGGTAGTTCTGCTTTACGGCCATGGCGATCTCGCCGAACAGTCCTTCATCCACTACATGATCGCGATCACGCTGTTTTCGGGTATCCTCAGCCTTGGCCATTCTCCGTTGACGGCGGTCCACGTGGCAGCGGCAACGATCATTCCCACCAGCATTCGCATCCTGATGGGCGGCCATCCCAACGCTGTCCTGGTGATCATGGTGCAAGTGGTCATAACCGGCTTGCTGCTCATCATCACCAACAGCCATCACCGGGATTTCATCCTGCTGGAGCTTTCGCGGCAGGAACTGGTGCGCCGCGAACGCGAATCCGCCCGCATGGCGCAGGACAACCTGCACCAGGCCACGATCGACCCGCTGACCGGCGCGTTGAACCGGCGCGCCATCCTTGCCCGGCTGGAAGAGGAAATTGCCCTGTGCGATGGCGGTGCGACGCCGGCGTGGCTGGCGCTGATCGACCTCGACGGGTTCAAGCACATCAACGATACCTATGGCCATGCCGCCGGCGATGCGGTGCTTGGCGCGGTCGCCACGCGGCTGGAAAGTGCACCCAGCGTGCTCAGTTATGGGCGGCTGGGCGGGGACGAGTTTGCCGCGCTGCTTGATCCTGCACTGGACGAAGAGGGCGTCCATGCCCTCGCCAGTGACCTGTCCGAGATGCTCCGCGCGCCGATTCTCCATGGCGGCGCCGTGTTGCGCCTGTCCGGCTCGATCGGGGTTCACCGAGTTGACGGGCGCAGTTCCAGCGACTGTCTGGAGCGCGCCGACGCCGCCCTGTACAAGGCCAAGGAACAGTCCGACGGCACGGTGGTGGTGTTCAGCCCCGAAGACGAAGTGGCCCTGCAGGACCGCGCGGCGATTACCCGCACGTTCAACAATTGCGATCTCGAACAGCAGATCAGGCTGGTCTACCAGCCGATCATCGACGCGCAGAGCGGGGATACGACGGGGTTCGAAGCCTTTGCGCGCTGGAGCCCGGATGGTGAGCAGTGGCTGGCACCGGGGCAATTCATGCCTCTGGCCGAAGCGACCGGGCGTACCGGCGAACTGACCCGGATGGTCATGGCGCGCGCGCTTGCCGAATGCCGCGCGTGGGAAAGCGGGCGAACGGTTTCGATCAACCTCGCGCCGCGCGACGTGATTCGCGCAGGCACTGCAGAGGCATTGGCCGAACTGGCGCAGGAGGCGGGGGCGCCGCCTTCGTCCATCATTCTGGAAGTGACCGAGTCGTCGTTGTTGCGCGACCCGCGCCGCGCCGAAGCCCAGCTTCGCGCATTCCGCGAATACGGCTTCCGCATCGCGCTGGACGATTTCGGCGCGGGCTGGTCCAGCCTCAGCCAGGTCCACAGCCTGCCGCTGGACATGATAAAGATCGACCAGGGTCTTTCGCGCGCGCTGGCGACCGATCCCGGCGCGCGGGCGCTGGTCGGCACGATCGTGGCGCTATCGTGGCAACTCGGCATCGACTGCACGATCGAAGGGGTCGAGGACGAGCCACAGGCTGCAACCGCCCGCGCGCTTGGCGTGCGCCTGATGCAGGGATACCACTTCGGACGCCCCAAGCCCGCTGCAGACGCGCTGGCAGAAGCGGTGCGTACCACCCGTACCGCCTGAGCCAAGGCGCTATTGTTCGATAATCACCGGGCGCGGGGCGCCGGGCGGGGTGATGCGGCGGAACAGTTTGCCCTTTTCGCTGAACAGCACCAACAGCAGCGTGGAAAAGCCGCAGACAAGCAGCGCCAGCGCGAGCGGGCGAGCCGTGCCATCATACGCCTGGCCGACGAATATGCCGATCGAAGCGCCGACTTCCATCCGCAGGAAGGCCTGCATCGAACTGGCGCTGCCCGCCATGCTGGCAAAGGGTTGCAGGGCGATGGAACTGAAATTGGCGCCGATGAAGCCGATCAGCACCATGTTGGTGGCCATCAGCGGCATGAATTGCCACAGCGTCTGGTCGGGCTTGAGCGCAAACCAGACCTGACAGGCGCTGACCACGATGAACAGCAGCAGCGCAGTGTGCGATACCCGCCGCGCGCCGAACCGTTCGACGATCCGCGAATTGGAAAAGTTGGCCATGGCCATGGTCAGGGCGGAAAGGCCGAACAATACCGGGAACAGCTTTCCCGCGCCGAACCGTTCGGCCACCAGTTGCTGCGAGCAGTTGATGTAGCCGAGCATCCCGCCATAGGTTACCGCACTGCCCAGAACATAGCCGATGGACGAACGGCGCGTGGCGGCGCTGGCCATGTTGCCGATGATCGTGACCGGGCGGATCGGCTGGCGGTGTTCGGGTGCCAGCGTTTCGGGCAGGCGGATAGCCACCCATGTCGCCATGATTGCGGCCATCGCCGCCAGGAACACGAAGATCCAGCGCCAGCCCGCCACCAGCAGCACGGCCTGCCCGATGCTGGGGGCCAGCATCGGCACGACCAGGAACACGACCATGATGGTTGACATCTGGCGGGCCATCCGGTCCCCGGCGAACCGGTCGCGGATGATTGTCGCGGGCAAGACAACCAGTCCGCCGCAGCCTGCGGCCTGAAGCATGCGCATGGCGATGAGCATGTCGAACGAAGTGGCCAGCGCGCAGCCCAGTGAAAACACGATGTAGATGGTGATGCATGCAAGCAGCACCGCACGGCGTCCGAAACGGTCGGCCAGCGAGCCGGGCACGATCGAGGCAAACCCCGATGCCAGCATGAACATGCCGATTACGAGTTGGCGGCGGTTGGGGTCGGAAACGCCAAGGTCGCTGGCAATGCCCCCAAGCGCAGGCAGCATTGCGTCAATCGCCAGCGCCTGAAGCGCCATGACCATCGCCAGCATGGCAATAGTTTCACGCTCTCCCATGGATCGCGTGCGGGGAGTGTCAGAGGAGGTTGCAGGCATCGGCTGTCTGTGGCGCATCTTGCCAATGAATCCCACCCTTTATGTTGCGCTGCGAAACGCGCTAGCCTTTCGACCATGCCAACCGCGTTTTCCGACAGCGATTCCGATCGCAGCGCCACCGGGCTGCGCAAGGTGATCCATGTCGATATGGATGCCTTCTTCGCCAGCGTGGAACAGCGCGATGACCCGGCGTTGCGCGGGCGGCCCGTGGCTGTCGGCGGGTCTTCGGGCCGCGGGGTGGTTGCGGCAGCGAGTTACGAGGCGCGCGTGTTCGGGGTACGGTCAGCGATGCCTTCGGCTCGTGCGGCGCAATTGTGCCCGGAGCTGGTGTTCCGCAAGCCGCGCTTCGATGTCTATCGCGCCGTTTCGCAGCAGATTCGGGCGATCTTCCTTGATTACACGCCGCACGTTGAACCGCTGTCGCTCGACGAAGCCTATCTTGACGTGACCGACGATGTGCGCGGGATCGGGTCGGCCACGCGCATTGCCGATCTGATCCGCCAGCGCATCCGCGCGGAAACCGGGCTGACCGCCAGTGCCGGGGTTTCCTACAACAAGTTCCTCGCCAAGATCGCCAGCGACCAGAACAAGCCCGATGGCCTGTGCGTGATCCGGCCGGGCGAGGGCGCAGCCTTTGTCGCGGCGCTGCCGGTGCGCCGTTTTCATGGCATCGGGCCGCGCGGGGCGGCGCGCATGGCGGCGCTGGGGATCGAAACCGGCGCGGATTTGCGCGCGCGCGACATTGCGTTCCTGCGCGAACACTTTGGCAGCCAGGCCGATTACCTCTTTCGCGCCGCGCGAGGGATCGACTTGCGCCAGGTCAAGGCCGACCGGCCGCGCAAGTCGGTTGGCGGCGAACGCACGTTCGAACGCGATATCGCGTCCGGCAGGGCGCTGCGCGAGACGCTCGAATCGATCATCGCCATCGTGTGGGACCGGATCGAACGCAGCGGCGCAAAGGGCCGGACGGTCACGCTCAAGCTGCGCTTTACCGATTTCGCCACGCTGACCCGCGCCCGCTCGCTGCCCCGCGTAGTGGCCGGGCGCGATGAGTTTGCGGCCCTTGCGCGCGAACTGCTCGATGCGCAGTTGCCGCTGCGTCAGCCGATCCGGCTGATGGGCCTCACGCTCTCGGCGCTCGACGGGGCCGACGACGATGACGATGACGATCAACCGTCCGCCCCGGCATCAGCCAGTCAGGCTGAACTGCCGTTTTGATTTTCCTGCCATTGCGCGATCATCACGGCGACATGGCGGGCGGTGCTGACGGGCAGTTCCTGCGGATCGAAGAACCGCGCTTCGACGATTTCGCGTCCGTCGGCCACCGGGGCATCGTGCGTGTGCCCGGCAACCAGCTCGATCAGGTTCGTCCAGCCCCCCCGATCCCGCGTAATCGTACCCAGGTGGCGCGGGGCGGACAGCAGGCAGGTGGTTTCCTCGGCCAATTCGCGTACCGCCGTGTCCAGCGGGCTTTCGCCTGGGCCAAGCCCGCCGCCGGGGAAGGTCCAGACGCCGCGCAAGTGATAGCTGTGGCGAACCAGCAGTATGTGGCCCGCCGCGTTTGCCGCGATGATCGTGCAGCCGCGCACGGCGTGCGCCGTCCGACGCCACCACCACAGGCGCAACGGATGCGCCATGCGCAGCACCGCCCGGTGGAGCGGCGCGGGCAGGTGTTTGAGCAGGCGTTCGATCACCGGCAGATCATGGACGGCACGGGGCAGCTTGTCATCAGCCAAGGCGTTGGCTTACCCCATATGGCGGCGAACCGCCGTGCGCTCGCAACGCTCTTGTCATACCACGGTAGCAATCGGCTGCTTGGGCGTGGACATGACGGCAAGCGCCAGGCGTTTGTGAATCGGCACAGGCGGGGTATGTCAGTGCATCCGGCACTGCCCGCAGGCCTGGAAATGGGGAACACGACGCGTGCGATTCGGAGGAAGCAGACTGGTGATGCCTGCGCGTGCCGCGGGATTCCGGTTTGATTCCACACAGTTGCCGCTGGTTGTCCACAAGGCGCTGTGGTGGCTGCTGGCCAGTGCGATCGTTGCTCTTGGTGCGGCGTTGTTCTGGGCGCTTGTCAGCCCGGTATCGCCGCTGGGCAATTGGCGTCCGGTCGGGGTGCGCATGCTCTCGCCTGCGGCGCGGACCACGCTGTTCGCCACCGTCGATCCGTTCAACCGCACGCCGGTCGTCGCGCAAAGCGCGGGGCAAGGCGGCGCGGTGACGTCGCTGGCGCTCACCCTGTTCGGCACGCGCGGAACGCCGGGCGGCGGCGGCACGGCGATCATTGCCGGGGCCGACGGCCTGCAGCAGGTGTACCGGACCGGCGCGGAAGTGCAGCCCGGCGTGATCCTGTCTGCCGTGGCTTTCGACCATGTCGAACTGACGCACGACGGGTCGCGCGAATTGCTCTACCTTGATCAGTCGAAGCCTGCGCCCGAAGCGCAGGGCGTTGTCGCAGCCAACCCGGTCGGGGGCGGATCGGCGGCCGCGCCAGGTGGCGCAGTGAGCGTGGACGCGGTGCGCAGCGGCATCAATTTCGGCCCGCGCGCCGAAGGCGGCAAGGTCATCGGCATCGAAGTGCTTTCGGCGGGCGATGGCGCGACATTCCGGGCTGCCGGATTCCAGCCGGGCGACGTGATAACGGCCGTCGACGGCAAGCCGATCACCGGTGCGGCCGATGTCGGCATCCTGTCCGGCGCCTTGCGCCCCGGCGCTTCGATTACGGTCAACGTGAAACGCGGTGACCGCCAGCTTCCCCTTGCGATAACATTGGCTCCATGACCTTGCGCACATTCTCCCGGTTCCGTTTCGATCATGCCCGGCTGCTGCTGGGCGCCGCCGCGCTGGCCCTGGCCGTACCGCAGGCCGCGCTGGCGCAGTACACGCTCAATGTGCGCGATGCCGATGTGCGCGCGTTCGTTGCCGATGCTGCCGAGGTTACCGGGCGGACGTTCATTGTCGATGGTCGCGTCCAGGCAAAGGTCAGCGTGGTGTCTGACCGCCCGCTCAGCCGGTCGGAATATTTCGAGGTGTTCCTGTCCACCTTGCGCGCCAACGGGCTGGTGGCAGTGCCCACCGCCAACGGTGCATTTCGCATCCAGCCGGTCGATGGCGCGGCCACCAATCCCAGCCGTATCGGCAGCCGGGGCGCGGCGCAAAGCCAGATGGTGACCGAGATCATCCGGCTGCGCACCGCCGATGCGACGCAGGCGGTCGAAACGCTGCGCCCGCTGATCAGCCGCGAAGGTTCGATCACCGCCAACAAGGCAGGCAATTCGCTGGTCATCGTCGATTATGCCGACAACATGCGGCGCATCCGCGCGGTGCTCGGCAATCTCGACAGCGACAGCACGGCAACGCAGACGATCATCCTTGATCACGCTGGAGCACGCGAAATCGCCACGGCGCTGACGCAACTGATCCCCGCTGGCGGGGAGGGCACGCGTTCGCTGGCAACCGTGGTCGCGGTGGACAGTGCCAACGCAGTGCTGATGCGCGGCGATGCCGCCACGCTGGCCAAGCTTGCGGTCATCGCCCGCCAGCTCGATGCCAGGGCGGCGCTGGGCGGAGAGATCAAGGTCGTCTGGCTCGACTACGCCGATTCCGCCGCGCTGGTGCCGGTGCTCGAACGGTTGATCGGCGGGCAGGGCGGGGGCGAAGTCGCCTCGGCCAGCGCGGCGCCGGTTTCGCTCGGCGGAGTGGGCGGCAGCGCCAGCTCGACAGCGGGAACGCAGGGCAGCACCGGCCCGGCGGCATCCACCGGCGGCGCGGCATCAAGCCCGATCGGGGCAACGTCCGGCGGGCTGGGCAATGGGCCGATCAAGCTGGCCAACGGGCGCGGCTCGGCCACGATCACCCGCTATCCCGGCGCCAACGCGATCATCATTGCGGCGCCGGCGGACGAACAGCGGCGGTTGAGCGAGCTGATCCGCCAGCTTGACGTGCCGCAGGAACAGGTGCTGGTCGAAGCGATCATCGTCGAGATTTCCAACGATGTCGCGCGCGAACTGGGCGTGCAACTGCTGTTCGGCGGCAAGGACAAACCCTTTGCCGTCACCAACTATTCAAACAGCTCGCCCAACATCATCGACATTGCGGGCGGCCTGCTGGCGGACAACCTCAACCAGACCACGACGGTGGTGAACGGGGCCACCGTAACCACCACGACCAACAGTTCGGCAGGCGATCTGCTGCGCGAAAACGCTGCCAGCAAGATCCTGGCCGCTCGCGGGGCCTATTCGGGCTTCCTGACCGAGCTGAGCCGCGACACCTACCTTGGCGCGATCATCAACGCGGTGCAGACCGACAGCAATTCCAACATCCTCTCCACGCCGCACATCACCACCAACAACAATGTCCCGGCATCCATCCTGTTCGGCCAGGAAATCCCCGTTTCCACAGGCGAGGCGCTGTCCAACGGCAACTTCAGCGATACCTTCCGCACGGTGCAGCGCCAGAACGTGGGCATCGAACTGGACGTGACGCCGCAGATCAACGCGGGCAACATGATCCGGCTCGACCTGCGGCAGGAAGTATCCTCGGTCGCCGGGCCGGTATCGCGCAATTCCAGCGATCTCATCGTCAACAAGCGCGAGATCAAGACGACGGTGACGGTGGGCGACCGCGAGATCGTGGCGCTGGGCGGGCTGTTGGACGACAACGAGCGGCGGACGCTGCAGAAAGTGCCGTTCCTGGGCGACATTCCGATCCTTGGCGAAGCGTTCCGTTCACGCGGGCGCAGCCGGGTCAAGACGAACCTGATGGTGTTCATCCGTCCCACGATCCTGCGCAACTCTGCCGACCGCCAGGCACTGGCCGCGCGCCGCTACGGCATTGTAAGGGACGCTCAGGTACAGTTCGACGCGCGGCGCGAACCCAGCATCGACTCGCTGATCGTCGATTACATGGGGGCTGCTGTGCCAGTGGCCCCGCAGGCACAGGTTGCCGTTGCCGCGCCCGGCGATACCGTGATCCGCCCGCGGGATACACCGACGGCGCTGCAACCGGCCGAACTTCCGCCGAGCACCGCGCAGGATTGATCCGATGGACCCGGCGCAGGACATCGTTACCGGACCCGACCCGCTGCCAGACGGGCCGTTTGCCGCCGTGCCCATGCCTGCGCCGCCGATTCCCTATGCTTTTGCCCGCGACAGCGGCCTGCTGATTCAGGGCGAAGGAGGCGCGGACGGCGCTGTGGCGCTGGCCATGCGCGAAGGCGCCGATCCGCAAGGGTTGCTGGAACTGCGCCGCGCGCTGGGGCGGCCGCTTGAGGTCCAGACCGTTTCGGCCGGGGCGTTCGAACGCCTGCTGGCCGATGCCTATGCCATGGATGGCGGGGCGGCGGCGATGGCCGGGGACATGGGCATTGCCGGAGACGGGCTTGATCCGCTGGCGCTTGGCCTGCCCAGCGCCGAAGACCTGCTCGACAGTGCCGACGATGCGCCCGCGATCCGTCTGATCAACGGCCTGATCGCGGAAAGCTTGCGGCAAGGCGTTTCGGACATTCACGTGGAGCCTTATGAATCCGCGCTGGTCGTGCGGATGCGGGTGGACGGGGTGCTGACCGAAAAGCTGCGCATGCCGCCGCATGTCGCGCCAGTGCTGGTCAGCCGCATCAAGGTCATGGCGCGGCTGGATATTGCCGAACGGCGCATGCCGCAGGACGGGCGCATCTCGCTCAGTCTTGGCGGCAGGCTGGTGGACGTGCGCGTTTCCACGCTGCCCAACCGGGCTGGCGAACGGGTCGTGATGCGCCTGCTCGACAAGGAAAACGCCGGGCTGGATCTGGCCGCGCTGGGCCTTGACGCCCATGCCGAAGATACCTTGCGGCGCGCGCTGGCCGAACCCAACGGGATCGTGCTGGTTACCGGTCCGACCGGATCGGGCAAGACCACCACGCTCTATGCCGCGCTGCGTGGCCTGAACGATGGTGCGCGCAATATCCTGACGGTGGAAGACCCGGTGGAATACGCGGTCGATGGAGTCGGGCAGACCCAGGTCAACGCCAAGGTCGGTCTGACTTTCGCCGCCGGGCTGCGCGCGATACTGCGCCAGGACCCGGACGTGGTCATGGTTGGGGAAATCCGCGACCGGGAAACGGCGGATATCGCCGTCCAGGCATCGCTCACCGGGCATCTCGTGCTATCCACGGTGCACACCAACGATGCGGTGGGCGCGATCACCCGGATGCGCGACATGGGGGTGGAATCGTTCCTGCTGGCGTCCACGCTGCGCGCGGTCATCGCCCAGCGGCTGGTACGTCGCCTGTGCCGCCACTGCGCCCAGCCGCGCCCCCTCGATCCCGGCATGGCCACGGTACTTGGCATGAAGGCAGGCCGCAGCGTGCTATCGGCCAGCGGTTGCGATGCGTGCGGACAGACCGGGTATCAGGGTCGGATCGGGGTGTACGAGGCGGTGCGCGTCGATGACACGATCCGCCAGATGATCCACGACAATGCCGATGAAGCGGCGATGGCACGCCATGCCTTTGCCGATGCGCCGACGCTGGCCAAGGCGGTGCGGCGTATGGTGAAGGATGGCGTGACCAGCCCGGAAGAAGCGGCCCGGATCATGCGCCGGGATAGTGCGTGATGGCGCGCTTTGCTTATCATGCGATCGACCCCAAAGGGGCGGAAAGGCGCGGCGCGATCGAAGCCGGCGCGCGCGACGAAGCGATGGAAAAGCTCGTCCGGCGGCAGTGGCATGTCGTCAGCCTGCGCCCAGACGCAGCCGCATCGGCGCGGCGTGCAGCAGATTCGACGAGCGGCATTGCCCTGTTCGCGCCCCGGCTCAATGCCAAGCAACTGGCCCTGTTCACCCGCCAGCTTGCCTCGCTGATGGTGGTCAGCCCGCTGGAGGAAACGCTGCGCACGATTTCGCGGCAGACCGAAAAGCCGAAGGCGCAGGCGATCCTGTCAAATGTCCACGCCGGTGTCGTCGAAGGGCTGCCGCTGGCCGAGGCGATGCGCCGCGAAGAACCCAGTTTTCCGCCCATCTTCCGCGCGATGATCGCGGCGGGGGAAAACTCCGGCAGCCTGCCGACCATCGCCAACCGGCTGGCAGACCTGCTGGAAAAGCAGGCCCAGGTGCGTGGGCGGATCATTGCGGCGCTGGCCTATCCGGTTGTCCTGTCGCTTGTCGCCATCGCGGTGGTCACCGGGCTGATGGTTTCGGTCGTGCCGCGCGTGGTCGAACAGTTCGACAATGCGAGCCGCCAGTTGCCGCTGCTGACGCGGGTGGTGATCGGCATTTCGCAGTTTCTCAGCCAGTGGTGGCTGGCGCTGCTGGCGGTGGTGGCGCTGGCTGTGTTTGCGTTCGTGCGGGGCTTGCGCAGGCCCGCCTTCAAGCTGCGTGTCGATGCGTTCGTGCTGCGCCTGCCGTTCATCGGCAAGCTGATCCGCGATGTTCACGCCGCCGGGCTGGCGCGCACGCTGGCGACCATGATCGAGGCGCGTCTGCCGCTGGTCGACGGGCTGAAGCTTTCGACACGCACTGTATCCAACGCGGTACAGGCCGGGGCGCTGGCGACGATCAGCGAAAAGGTCCGCGCGGGCGGATCACTGTCCACCGCGCTGCGCGAGGCGGGCACCTTTCCGCCGCTGCTGGTGTATCTTTCCGCCAGCGGCGAAGCGGCCGGCCAGCTTGGCCCGATGCTGGAGCGCGCGGCCGACTATCTCGAACGCGAGTTCGAAGCCTTTACCAGCGCGGCGATGGCGCTGCTTGAACCCGCGATCATCGTGGTGATGGGCACCGTGGTTGCCCTTATCATTCTGGCGATCCTGCTGCCGATCCTGCAACTTCAGAACCTTACAGGCCTGTGATGACCATGACCGAAACCGAAGTATCCGCCCCGTCCACGACGGAAGAGACCCGCAAGCGCCGTCGCAACGGTTTCAGCCTGGTGGAGCTGATGGTCGTGATCTTCATCATCGGCCTGCTGGCGACGGTGGTTCTCATCAACGTCCTGCCCAGTCAGGACAAGGCGATGTCGGTCAAGGCGCGCAGCGATATCGCCACGCTGGAACAGGCGATGGACATGTACCGGCTCGACATGGCGACCTATCCCAATCAGGCAGAAGGCATCGCCGCGCTGAAAACCCCACCCGCCGGGCTGGCACTGCCGCAGAACTACCGTTCGGGCGGGTACGTCAAGGACGTGCCGCTCGATCCGTGGGGCCGCCCCTATCAGTATCAGGTGCCGGGACGCGACGGGAAGCCGTTTGAAATCTTCTCGCTTGGCGCGGATGGCCAGCCGGGCGGAACCGACCAGAACGCCGACATCTACAGCGGACAGAACTGACGCGATCCGATGGAGCCTGTTGCGCCCTTGATGGATGGTCTGGTCATCCTGCTGCCGGAAACGCCGGATTTGCCCTGGTTCTGGTGGCGCATTGCCGGTGCCGAGGCCGGGCGCGCGCTGGCCTTCGACCCCGCGCGCGAAACTGCGCCATGGGGTGATCCGGGTGCGGTAACCGTGCTGGTGCCTGCCGCGAGCGCCCCGGTGATAGACAAGCCCGTGCCCGCCGCAATGCCGTTGGCGCAGGCGCTGACCGCCGAACGGCTGAGTGCGGCAAAGGCTGGCCTTGCCGGGGAGCGCCATACGGCGCTGGCGGCCAGCGACGGGCGCATCCTTTCGTGCAGCCTTGCCGCCAGCGACATGACGCGGTGGCTGGCGCTGCTTTCCGCGCAGGGCATCGTGCCGCAGGCGATGATCCCGGCGGCGCTGGTGCTGCCGCGCGTGCCCGGTGCGCTGGTACTTGGCAATGCTGGTAGCGAGTTGCTGGCGCGGACGGACGATGCCGCTTTCGCTGGCGAAGCGGCGCTGGTCGATGCTCTGGCGCAGGGGCGCGAGCAGGTGGCGCTGGACGAAGCGCAACTGGCGGTGCAGCTTGCGCAAGTCCATGATGATCCCCCGCTGAACCTGTTGCAGGGGGCCTTTGCCCCAAGGCGCGCGTCCCCGTGGCGTGGGGCGGGCTGGATCGTGCTGGCGCGGATGGCGGCTGTTGCGGCGCTGCTGGCCCTGCTGCTTATGCTGGTGTGGGTAGTGAAATGGAATCGCGACAGCGCCGCGCAGGAAGACATGGCGCTCGCTCTTGCGCAGACGCGGTATCCGTCGGTCAGCGATCTTGACGGCGCTGAACGGATGATCGCGGCGGAACTGGCGCGGCGCGGACAAGGTGGCGCGGGCTTTGCCGCCCCGGCAGCCGCGCTGCTAGATGCAATGCGGCCGGTTCCGGCTGTCAGGCTGCGCGATCTTGGCTATGCCGGGGATGGCACCTTGCGCTTCACCGCCGCCGCGCCGCGCGCCGAAGACCTCAATGCCATGCTGGTTGCCTTGCAGGATCAGGGCTGGAAGGTGACCGTGCCGCCTACCCTTGCCCCAGACCCTACCGGCGCGACCGTGGCCGCCATCACCTTGAGGGCGCCATGATCGCTAATCTGCGCAACTGGTTTTCCGCGCTGACTGCACGCGAACAAGTGCTTGTCGGGGTTGCGGGTGTGCTTGCCGCGTTCGTACTGCTGGTGTTCGGCATCGTGATGCCGGTCGGCCACGCGCTGGATGACGCGGCCGTGCGCCACCGTCTGGCGACGGAGCGTGCGGGGCGGATTGCTGCGCAGATTGCCGCGTTGAAGGCCGCGCCGCCCGTGCAGGCGGTGACGCTGGCCGGGCCGGTGGATCAGGTCGCGGGTGCAAGCGCACAGGAAGCGGGCTTCGTGATCCAGTCCAGCCAGCGCAAGGGCAGCGATATGGCCGTGGTGGTGATCCCCACCGCCCGCCCTTCGGCTGCGCTGGCGTGGCTTGACGGGCTGGCAACGCAAGGGCTGGTTGTCGATCAGTTGACGATGACGCCTGCGCCCGATGGCAGCGTGTCCATCAATGTCATCTTGCGGCGGAGCGGATCGTGACCATGCAGCAGACCGGACCGCTTCGTGCGGCATTGACACGCCGTGGCCGGGTTGCGCTGGCTGTCATTGGAATAGCGGCGCTTGCCGCGTTCGTGCCGCTTCGCCTGGTGCTGGGGCTGGCGATGCCGGACACGGTCACCGCGCGCAGCGTCGAAGGGACGGTATGGGGCGGCCGGCTTGCCGATCTTCAGGCCGGGCCGCTGCCGCTGGGCACGGTGCGGGCGGGGTTGCGCATCTTGCCGCTGTTCATCGGCCGGGCAGAGTTTGGGGTAGGGCGGGAAGGCGCAATACCGTTTGCCGCCCGGATCGCGGCAACGGACAGCACTTTCCGGCTGTCGCACGCCAGCGGTGCGGTCATGGTTCCCGATGGCCTGGGTGGATTGCCCGTCAGCGCGGTGAACTTTGGCGATCTGTCGGTGGATATGGCCGACGGACGTTGCGTCCATGCCGACGGCTCGCTGGGGCTGACGATTGCCCCGCTGGGCGCACTTCTGCCGGATCCGATCGTGCTGAACGGAAAGGCGCGGTGCGCCAATAACCAGCTTGTGGTGCCGATGCAGGGACCGGGCGGGATGGAGCGTCTGACCTTGCGGATCGAAGCGGACGGGCGCTGGCAGGCGGATATGACGCTTGCGGGTCTTCCGCCCGAAGTCAGCGCGCCGTTGCTTCAATCGGGTTTTGCCGCCCGTCCCGATGGCATCGGCCTCAGGACAAGCGGCAGGTTCTGAGTGTTAGGCCAGTGTCTGGGTAAGGAACCAGACGCGGGTTTCGGCCTGGTCGGTCCAGTCGTCGGCCATGCCTTCGGTGGCGTTGTCGCCTGCTTCGGTGGCGGCGTCCTTGACCGCCCGGATGGCCTTGACGAGCGCGGCATTGTCGTCGCGCAGGGCCTTGACCATGTCCATGGCATCCACCTTGGCGCGGTCGTCGTCCTTGATCGACGCCTTGTCGGCAATCGACCCGATCGAGGTGAGCGTCGATCCGCCGTTCTTGCGCACGCGCTCTGCGATGATGTCGGTCAGCGCGAAGAGTTCGGCGGACTGCTCGTCGAACAGCAGGTGCAGTTCGCGGAACTGCGGACCGGCGACGTGCCAGTGGAAGTTCTTGGTCTTGAGGTAAAGCGTGAAGTAATCGGCCAGCAGGCCGTTGAGACTATCGATCAAGGCTTTGCGTGCATTATCGCCGGGCATAGTGTCCTCTTTCGTGAAATCGTGTTGCCGTATGGGTGCTATACGCCCGACACGGCGGAAGGTTTCACGCAATATGCCCGATGCTGTGATCGATGGGGTCGATCAGGCAGGTGCTGGCGCGCTGCGGCGCAGCAGCAGCATGCCGCAGATCGCGGACACCACCGAACCGGCAAGGATCCCCAGCTTTGCCTCTTCCACGAACAGCGGCGAGGCCGGGAACGCCAGCCCCGCGATGAACAGGCTCATCGTGAAGCCGATGCCGCACAGCAGCGATAGCCCCCAGAGCTGGCGGATCGTTGCGCCTGCCGGGCGGTGTGCGATGCCCAGCCGTTCCGCCAGAACAATGCTGCCGAGGATGCCCGCCTGCTTGCCGACGATCAGGCCGAGCGCGATGGCCAGTGGCAGCGCCACCGATCCGCCTTCGGGCAGGGCGATGGCGACACCGGCATTGGCCAGCCCGAACAATGGCACGATCAGGAAGCCGTTGGGTGCAACCAGCGCATGTTCAAGCCGTAGCAGGGGACTGTCGTGCTTGCGGTTGAGCGCCAGCGGCACGGTCAGCGCGGCGAGGACGCCCGCGATCGTTGCGTGCACGCCCGAATGCAGCACGGTGTACCACAGCGCGATGGCGCCGATCACGTAGAACGGCAGTGCGCGCACGCCGAAACGGTTCATGGCGGCCAGTGCAACCAGGATGGCGGCGCTTGCGGCCAGCCAGGCCAGCTTGATGCTGGCGGTGTAGAAGAAGGCGATGACCATGACCGCGCCCAGATCGTCGACAATCGCCACGGTCAGCAGGAACAGGCGCAGCGACGGCGGCAGGCCCTTGCCCGCCAGCGCGAGCACGCCGATGGCAAATGCGATGTCGGTGGCAGAAGGAATTGCCCAGCCGCGATAGAGCGCAGGCTCTTCGATGGTTACCCCAAGATAGACCAGCGCGGGCAGCACCATGCCCGCGATCGCGGCGATGATCGGCAGCCGCCGCCGCTGGGCGTTAGCCAGTTCGCCGTCCAGCACCTCCCGTTTTATCTCAAGGCCGACGACAAAGAAGAATACGGCCATCAGGCCGTCGTTGATCCACAGGTGCGCGGTGCTGAGCTTGGGTACAGGGGTCCACGGCAGGGCCGCGTGAAACAGGCCGTGCCAGGCATGCGCCAGAGGCGAGTTGGCGAGGATGAGGGCGATAGCGGCACAAGCCATGAGCACCAGGCCGGGTGCGGCCTCGTTGTGGCTCAGCTTGTGCCAGATGCCTTTAATTCCTCGCAATTCCGCCATTTCCGAATCATTCCCTGGTTCAACATGCTGATCAAGCAGGCATAGTTCGGCCTTGTGCCGATGGAGAGCGGGCACGTCAAACCTGAGGGGGAGTATCTTGCAAACCCTGCCGGCGATCGCGGCTTTGCAGTGGCTCGCCGTACTTGAACATGAATTGCTGCTGTTCGCGGCGGTCTGGTTTGCAATCTTTGCCTTCGATGAACTGGTTATCGACGGGCTGTGGCTGTGGTTGCGGCTGACCGGACGGGCAACCACCCGCAGCTTGCATGCCGATCCTTGCGACGAACTTGCCGGGATTGCCGCAGTGCTGGTTCCGGCATGGCGCGAAGCGGCTGTCGTGGGCGCAATGGTCGACCACTGCCTTCAGGCCTGGCCGCAGCAAGCGTTGCGAATCTATGTCGGCTGTTACCGCAACGACCGGGAAACGCTGGAAGTGCTTGTCGGCAGGCGCTGCGACCCGCGTCTGCGCGTAGTGGTGCATGACCGCGAGGGGCCGACGACGAAGGCGGATTGCCTCAACCGTCTCTATGCGGCGATGTGCGAAGATGAACGGCGCAGCGGAGAGCGCGTCCGGGCGTTGCTGCTGCACGATGCCGAAGACATGGTTCATCCGGCGGCGCTTGGCCTGATGGACCGCGCGCTTGACCATGCCGACCTGGTGCAACTTCCGGTTAGGCCCGAACCGCAGGCCGCATCGCCATGGATTGCAGGGCATTATTGCGATGAGTTTGCCGAATCCCACGCCAAGGACATGGTGGTGCGCCATGCCCTTGGCGCCGCGCTGCCATCGGCCGGGGTCGGCTGTGCCTTTTCACGCGCCGCGATTGACCGGATCGTTGCCCGGCGTGGCGGAGCCGAACCGTTTGCGGCAGATTGCCTGACCGAAGATTACGAAAGCGGCCTGCTGGTGAACGAGACGGGCGGCCGATCCTGCTTTCTGCGCGTGCGCGACCGGGATGGCCAACTGATCGCCACGCGGGAGTTCTTTCCTGCTGGCCTTGCGGCTTCGGTTCGCCAGAAGACCCGCTGGTTGCACGGCATTGCCTTTCAGGGGTGGGACCGGCTTGGCTGGCGAACGACGCCACGCGACATGTGGATGCGCATGCGCGACCGCCGTGGGCCGCTGGTCGCGCTGGTGCTTGCCTGCGCCTATGCCTTGGTCCTGCTATGGCCGATGGTTCGACTGGCCGAACACCTTGGCGCAGTTACCCCGATGCGGCCCGATCCGGTGCTGCGCGCATTGGTCCTGTTCAACCTGTTCAGCTTCGTCTGGCGGCTGGCATGGCGGTACGCGTTCACGGCGCATGAATATGGCCGCCGGGAAGGGCTGCGGGCGATCGTGCGCATGCCGGTGGGCAACATCATCACGATCATGGCCGGGCGGCGTGCGTTTGCCGCTTACGTGCGGGTGTTGCTGGGTGGTAAACTGGCGTGGGATCATACGATCCATGTCGCGCTGCCCGGACAGACGTGCCACGCCTCCGTCAACCCGGCTCCGGCTTGATGGGCGGCTCCGCGCGTGCCTCTCGTGGGCAGCCTGTGATCGTGTTGGCGTTAATAGTGTTCGGCTGGGCAATGGCGCGAACTGCGCTTTGGACTTCGCCGTTCGGAGCAGCCAAGGCAGATGCTTTCGAGACAGTTATGCCCCTGCCACGGCCGTCATGGCCCGATCCGTCGGCCGTCCCACTGCCTCGCGGCAACGCACCGCCTGCTGCAGCGGTGGTGGGTGGTGGCGACGGTGGGGTGCCGGAGCGTGCCTTCGGGCGTGTCGATGCACTCCCCCGTTCCGTAGAGTTCAACAAGGAGCGGCAAGTCGGTCAGGATACGCCGCAGCGCCATGCCGCACTTGCGGAGGATCGCAGCGCGATGGCTCCGCCGAAACGTGCGGCACAGCCGGGCTATCAGGCAAAACAGGGTTCCCGCTGGAGCGCCGATGCCTGGGCGCTGGTGCGCCGTGGTGGAGGCGACGCTGGGCTTGCGGCGGGGCAACCGGCCTATGGTGCGACGCAGATCGGCGCGGTCATGCGCTATCGGCTCGACGCCGAAGACAGCCGCGGCGCTTACGCGTTCCTGCGTGCGACTCTCGCACCGGGGACGGATGCGCGCGATCGTGAACTGGCGTTCGGCCTTGGCGTTCGCCCGCTGCGCAGCGTTCCTTTGCGTGTGCTGCTGGAGACGCGGATGCAGGACAATGATGCGGGGTCATCCCGCATCCGCCCGGTGGTTACCGTCGTGACCGAACTGCCCCCGCTTCCTTTGCCGATGGGGCTGCGTGCGGAAGTCTATGGTCAGGGTGGTTATGCTGGCGGCCGTGGACGAACCGCCTTTTTCGATGCGCAGGCGGTGGTCGACGGTGCGCTTCTACCCAAGCGTGGCGGTTGGACGAACGGTGACGAGGGGCTGCGCATTGGTGCGGGGGCATGGGCGGGCGGCCAGGCCGGGGCGGCGCGATTCGACATCGGCCCGCAAGTGTCTCTGCGCATTCACCCGACGCAGGCGACGACGCTGCGTATCGCTCTGGACTGGCGCGAACGGGTTGCCGGGCGCGCCTTGCCCGGCTCCGGGCCGGCGCTGAGCGTCGCGTCTTCGTTCTGAACGCACAGATTTTTGTCGCCTGCGAAAAGGCGCGGGGTTGCTGGCGGCAGGCGCGGGGCCTAGCGTCGAACGCGCAATGGACGTCTATCTCCCCATCGCGAACCTTTCGGTCAACGGACTGGTCATCGTCGGCCTTGGCGCGTTGACGGGCCTGCTTTCGGGCATGTTCGGCGTGGGCGGCGGGTTCCTGACCACGCCGCTGCTGATCTTCTATGGAGTGCCGCCAACGGTGGCTGCGGCCTCTGCCGCCAGCCAGGTTACCGGCGCCAGCGTTTCCGGGGCTTTTGCCCACGCACGGCGCGACGGGATAGATTACCAGATGGGTGGCGTGCTGGTAGCGGGCGGACTGGTCGGGATCGGTATCGGATCGCTGCTGTTCCGGTTGCTGCAATCGCTCGGCCAGATCGATACTGTCATCAACGTGCTCTATGTGTTGATGCTCGGCAGCATCGGCGGGCTGATGGCGCACGAAAGCCTGACCACGCTGCGCGCGCAGAAGGCCGGGATTCCGATGCCTGCGCGCAAGCGGCGGCATCATCCGCTCGTCGCCAGCCTGCCGTTGCGCTGGCGGTTCTACCGTTCGGGACTGTACATTTCGCCTCTGGCACCTTTGCTGCTGGGCACGGCTACCGGCATTCTGACGATGCTCATGGGGATTGGCGGCGGGTTCATTCTTGTTCCCGCCATGCTTTATATCCTGGGCATTGGCGTGAACGTGGTGGTGGGGACATCATTGTTCCAGATTCTGTTCGTGACCATGGCCACGACGATGATGCACGCCCTGACCACGCGCGCGGTCGACATAGTGCTCGCGGTGCTGCTGCTGGTCGGTTCGGTCACCGGCGCGCAAGTTGGCGCGCAGTTTGCGCAGAAGGCCAAGCCCGAATATCTGCGTCTGATCCTTGCCGTCATTGTCCTGCTTGTGGCCATGCGCATGGCCTTGGGGCTGGGCTACCGGCCGGATGAAATCTATACCGTGGTGCCGCTGTAATGGCGCGGGCGTGGGGACGGATCGCGGCGTTGCTGGCCTGCGTGCTGCTTCTGGGCGCGCGCGATCCCATTCTCGTGCCGGAAATATCGCAGCATGAAGTGCAGGTCCGGCAGGGGTTTACCGGCGCGGATTTGCTGCTGTTCGGGGCAATACTCAGCCCGGAAGGGAGCCGCGCGGCGCAGGACTATGACATCGTCGTGGTTCTCGAAGGCCCGGTCCAGTCGATCGTGCTGCGCGAAAAGCAGAAGATCGCCGGGATGTGGATCAACGCCGACGCCATGGAGTTCCGCTCCGCCCCGGCATTCTTTTCCGTCGCATCGTCACGACCGGTGGACCGCATCGTCGATGACAAGACCGCAGCCATTTACGAACTGGGTCTGAAATGGCTACAACTTTCGCCGATCGGGGTGATTGATCCCAAGGAGCAGCGGCGCTTTTCCGCAGGTCTGGTCGATCTGATGCGGCGGGAGGGCTTTTATGCCGAGGACGAAGGCGGCGTGAAAATCAGCGGGCAAGTGCTGTACCAGGCACGCATCCGTCTGCCGTCAAGCGTGCAGACCGGCACCTATACCGCTGAAACCTTTGCCATTCGCGGCGGCAAGGTGGTGACCTCTGCGATCACCAGGGTTGAGGTGAAAAAGCAGGGCTTCGAACGCTTTGTCGCGGTGGCGGCTGACGAAAAGGGCTGGTTGTACGGCCTGTTCGCGGTGTTTGTTTCGGTTGCCATGGGCTGGCTCGCCGGACGATTGTTCGCTCTTGTATGATTTCGGCATCGTCCATTTCCACTGCTGGGTCAGGGCGGCTGCGGTTTAGCGGTTTTTAACCTCGTTCTCCTACGGTCTCGCCCATTGCCGCTTGCGGCGCAGGGGATCGTGTACATGTCCGAGTTGGGGATTCAGCAGTTCGAAACGGGTACGCCGGTCGAACCTCAGACCTTCCGTGCCACCCCGGCGCCTGCTGCGCCCGCGCTGCCGGGGTCGGAAAATGTACTGCGCCCCATCGGTTTCGTGCGCGAGATTGCCGGGTCCAGTTCGGCCATTGCGCTGGATCTTGCGCGGCTTGAGGAATGTTCAAGCGATCTTGATCCGTCGGTGGCCATGTCGGGCAAGGTCGGCAGCCAGATCAAGATCCGCGTCGGCAATTCGTGGTTGCTGGCCAGCGTCCGCACCCAGCGGCAGGATACCGCCGTACCCGGCGGTATCGTTGCGCAGATCGACTTTCTGGGCGAGGGTGAGGAAGAACGCCTGACCGGCAAGATCTACGGCTTCCGCCGCGGGGTGACGCGGTTCCCCGTGCCGGGCGCGCAAGTCTATCCGGCCACCAGCCTTGATCTGCGGCAGATCTATGCCAGCGACGGGCGTACCAATATTTCCATCGGCACTGTCTATCCAACCCGCGATATCCGCGCCGGGCTTTATGTCGATGCGCTGCTGGGCAAGCACTTCGCCTTGCTGGGCTCCACCGGCACCGGGAAATCCACCGCAGCGGCGCTGGTCCTGCACCGGATCTGCGAAATGGCCCCCATGGGCCACATCGTGATGATCGACCCGCACGGCGAATATGGCAGCGCCTTCAGGACCACAGGTCTGATGCTCGACGTGTCGAACCTGCAGATGCCCTACTGGTTGATGAACTTCGATGAGCATTGCGAAGTGTTCATTACGTCATCGGGCACAGACCGGCAGCTTGACCAGGACATTCTGGCCAAATGCCTGCTGGCGGCGCGGATGAAGAACCGCCTGGCGGATCAGATCGGCAAGATCACCGTCGATTCCCCGATTCCCTATCTGCTGTCCGATCTGCTGATAATCATCCAGAACGAAATGGGGCGGCTCGACAAGGGCACGAACTCTGTCCCCTACATGCGGGTCAAGGCGCGGATCGAGGAGATCCGCGGCGATCCGCGCTATCAGTTCATGTTTTCGGGCATGCTTGTGGGCGATACCATGGCCGAGTTCCTGGGCAAGGTGTTCCGCCTTCCGGCTGCGGGAAAACCGATCTCGATCATCGACGTTTCGGGCGTGCCGTCGGAAATCACCTCTACGGTGGTGGCCGTGCTCAGCCGCCTGGTGTTCGACTACGCGATCTGGGCGCGCGACGAGGAGACGCGCCCCGTGCTTCTCGTGTGCGAAGAAGCGCACCGGTATGTGCCGAATGAAAAGAACTCAGACGGTTCTTCGGTCGGGCGCATCCTTTCGCGCATCGCCAAGGAAGGGCGCAAGTACGGGGTCAGCCTTGGGCTGATAACCCAGCGTCCATCCGATCTGGCCGAAGGCGTGCTGTCGCAGTGCGGCACGATCATCGCCATGCGTCTGAACAATGAACGCGATCAGGCCTTCGTCAAGGCGGCGATGCCCGAAGGCGCGCGCGGCTTTGTCGATACGATTCCCGCCTTGCGCAACCGCGAATGCATCATTTCGGGCGAGGGCGTTTCCATCCCGATGCGTGTCTCTTTCGATGAACTGGAACCGATCAAACGCCCGGCTTCGAACGATCCGTCGTTCGCAGAACTGTGGAGCCGCGCCGGCGGCGAGGAGCAGGCGGTCGAGCGGACCGTGCAACGCTGGCGCGCCCAGAGCCGGTGAGGCACTACGCCATGGCGCTGTGACCGGAGCGGCGCTTACGGCTTGTCGGTCAGGGACCGCAGCATTGCGAAGGGGCCTGCATCGGCATCGCCCGAAAGGTTGTGTTCGGCCCGCGCCCGGTCGGCATCCGGCCCTTCGGCAAAGGGATCAATTGCCAGCGCCAGCGTCTGCGCGATGGCTTCGCCCAGGTCGAAGGCGGTGCCCTCGTATTCGATCACGTCGCAATCGTCGGCCGTAATCTCGATTTCCTCGTCCGGTGCGTGTGCGGTGTGCTCACGGGTGAACCGCAGGCTGATCGGTTCGTCGATCAGGACCGGAAAATCCTCGCCAGAAATGGCACAAGGCTGCACGATCGCGGCGGTCAGGCGCCCCTGCACGGTCACATCTTCGCCAGCCATGGCCAGCCTTACCTGCGCGCGCATGGTGTCTATCGCCGTGATGCCAAAGCGCCCGGAAAGGTGCCGCTTTTCGGTTTCGTCGGGTTCCAGAACTAGCGGTTGATCGTTGACCTGGCGCAGGTCGATCAGGCGGGAAAACTCCGGTTCGATCACTTTCCAATCTCCGCATCAAGCACGCGAAAGGCCGGGACCAGCGCCAGTCCGGCGGCGAAGGCGCGGACGCGGCGGGTTATCGGCAACGGGTCGGTGCCTTCGTGCAGCGTCACGTTGCGCGAAATCGCTTCGGCCATGGCCGTTTCATCGCCGGTGGCTAACGCGTCACGGTACGCGCCGAGGCGTCCACCCAGCACGCTCATCAACTGGCCCACCCGCTTGCCAACGATCACATCGCCCACGCCGCTTTCGCGCAACTGCCCGTCCATGTCATCCACAAACAGTTCGGTCAGCCGCACTGACGGTTCGGCAAGGTCGGGATCGTTTTCCATGCGCAGCAGCACGATCGACAGGATCAGTGTGATCATGTCGAACCGCCCTGAGACGGTATCGGCAACGCCGCACTGTGCGTACCACTCCTTCTCGCGGGCGATTTCCACAGTGCGATGCCATAGCGGACGTACTATTGCGCGGTCATCTGCCTTGCGCCCAAACAGCCGTTCCAGAATCGACATTGCACGGTTTCCTCAAACATCGCTCGCCCGTTCAGGGCGGATTAAATCGGCAGCCTTCAGCACGCTTCGGGCATTTGCAGCAGGCGATCGGCGCATCGGCGTGTTCGGCGGCATTGCGGTAACGTGGATTGGACCCTAAGGGTCCGCCGATAGTGGCTGTCCTTTCCCGATGCAAACGGGCAAGAAGGCAAAGACGAATGAAGCGGAGTTTGCGAATGCGGAACAGTCGGCTGATGGTGCAGGGTGCGGCGGTGCTGGCCCTGGGCGTGCTGGCAGCGGGATGTTCCAGCATCAAGGATCATCGTGGTTTCATCGTGGATGAGGCGCTGGTCGCCTCGGTCCAGCCGGGTGTGGACAACAAGCTTTCGGTCGAGCGCACGCTGGGACGACCCACATTCACCAGCCAGTTCGGCAAGCAGACCTGGTACTATGTGGCGATGAACACGAAGCAGAAGCCGTTCACGCGGCCGCGCACCGCCGATCAGGACGTACTGGTTGTCGATTTCGATGCGAAGGGCAATGTTGCTTCGCTGAACCGCATCGCCATGGAAAAGGTCGTCCGCCTCTCGCCAGAAAGCGACAAGACCCGCACGCTGGGCCGCGACCGCAGCTTCTTTGAAGACCTGTTCGGCAATATCGGTGCGGTTGGCGCGGCCCCTGGCGGCGCTGCGGGGGCGCCGGGCGGTACAGGCCCGAACGGGAGCTGAGCGACCTCTCTCCGGGCGTCGGTATCTTGATTTCGCGCCGCCGCCCCACATATCGCACAGCATGAACGACAGCATGGCAAGCCACGGCCTGACGCAGTGGCACGGCACCACCATCATTGGGGTGAAGAAGAGCGGCCGCACGGTCATTGCCGGTGACGGCCAGGTTTCGATGGGCAACACGGTGATGAAGCCCAACGCCCGCAAGGTCCGCCGGATCGGCGATGGCAAGGTGATCGCAGGGTTCGCCGGTGCCACCGCCGATGCCTTTACCCTTTTCGAACGGCTCGAACGCAAGCTGGAACAGCATCGCGGGCAGTTGATGCGCGCGGCGGTGGAACTGGCCAAGGACTGGCGCACCGACAAGTATCTGCGCAACCTTGAGGCGCTGATGATCGTTGCCGATGCCGATACCCTGCTGATCCTGACCGGCAACGGCGATGTGCTGGAGCCCGAAGGCGGGATCGCCGCGATCGGGTCGGGCGGTAACTATGCGCTGTCCGCTGCCAAGGCGCTGACCGACTACGAGGACGACCCGGAAAAGATCGCCCGCCGCGCGATGCAGGTCGCGGCTGAAGTGTGCGTTTTCACCAACGATCGCGTGACGGTCGAAGAAGTCTGACTCCCTCCCGCCTCAACCCCTCCCGTGAGTGGAGGGGAGAAGAGATTGCCATGATCGAATCCCTTACGCCCAAAGCCATCGTCCGCGCGCTGGACGAACACATCGTCGGCCAGACCGATGCCAAGAAGGCGGTTGCTGTCGCGCTGCGCAACCGCTGGCGGCGGCAGCGGCTGTCTGCCGATCTGCGCGACGAGGTTTCGCCTAAAAACATCCTGATGATCGGGCCGACCGGCTGCGGCAAGACCGAGATCAGCCGCCGTCTGGCCCGTCTGGCCGATGCTCCGTTCGTCAAGGTAGAAGCAACCAAGTTCACCGAAGTCGGCTATGTTGGCCGCGATGTCGAACAGATTGCCCGCGATCTGGTGGAAGAGGCAATCCGGCTGGAAAAGGATCGCCGCCGGGATGCCGTGCGCGAAGCGGCCAGCAAGGCGGCGATGGATCGCCTGCTCAAGGCACTGGTCGGCGATGGCGCCAGCGAGGCGACGCGTGAAAGCTTCAAGGCGCGGCTGGCCGATGGTTCGATGAACGAGGTCGAGGTCGAGATTGAAGTGGAAGACGCCCCTTCGATGCCGATGGAGATTCCCGGCATGGGCGGCGGCATGGGCATGATCAACCTGTCCGACATGATGGGCAAGGCGTTTGGCCGCCAGAATATGAAGCGCCGCAAGATGCGCGTGGCCGAAGCGTGGGACAAGCTGGTCGACGAAGAAGCCGAAAAGCGCATGGATCAGGATGATGTCGCGCGCGAGGCGATCCGCAACGCCGAAACCAACGGGATCGTGTTTCTCGACGAAATCGACAAGATTGCAGTTTCCGACGTGCGCGGCGGATCGGTCAGCCGTGAAGGCGTGCAGCGCGATCTGCTGCCGCTGATCGAAGGCACAACGGTCGCCACCAAGTACGGTCCGATGAAGACCGATCACGTGCTGTTCATCGCCAGCGGCGCGTTCCATGTCGCCAAGCCCAGCGACATGCTGCCCGAACTGCAGGGCCGTTTGCCGATCCGGGTAGAGTTGCAGGCGCTTACCGAAGACGACTTCGTGCGTATCCTGTCGGAAACGCGCGCCAATCTCGTGCAGCAGTACTGCGCCCTGCTGGCAACCGAACAGGTAACGCTCGATGTCACGCCCGAAGCCGTTCGCGCAATTGCCCGGACCGCGGCGCAAGTGAACGAAAGCGTCGAGAACATTGGCGCGCGGCGCCTTCAGACGGTCATGGAAAAGCTGCTGGAGGAAATCAGCTTCGAGGCCGAAGACCGGGTGGGCGAGACAGTGACCGTGGATGAAGCCTACGTCGCAAGCAAGCTGGCGGTGCTTGCGGGCAATGCCGACCTTTCGAAGTACATCTTGTGAGACGGCATTTGTTCCATTAATGTTCCATCTGGACTCGAAGGGGAATCACGATGGAACTGGGCGGCGGGTGCCATTGCGGATCGGTACGCTACAAGGTTGAAGGCGCGCCGATGCATGTCGCGCTCTGTCATTGCACCGATTGCCGCAAGAGTGCGGGCGCGCCAATGGTGGCGTGGGCAATGTTCAAGGCCGATCAGTTTGCGATCACCCAGGGCACAGTCACAACGCACAATTCGTCGGGCGCTTCTATGCGCAACTTCTGCCCCAAATGCGGGACAGGGTTGTTCTTCACCAATGCTGAAACATTGCCGGGCATCGTGGATGTGCAATCGGCAACGTTCGATGATCCGAACCAGTTACCGGCACAAGTCCATATCCAGACCGCGGAGCGCATTGACTGGATGGCAACGCAACATTCCCTGCCGGAGTTTGCGCGGTTTCCCGGCGTGGAGTAAGGTGCGGCGATGACATACCAGACCCCGGAAGACCGCCCCGTTTACCGCCTGCTCACTGGCAGGGATGACCGTGCGTTTTGCGAGCGCGTTTCCGAGGCTCTCGCACAAGGCTGGCGGCTCTACGGTTCACCCTCGATCACGTACGATGGAGGCATGGACTGCATCAAGGTCGCGCAGGCGGTAGTGTGGCACGAAGCCGACGTGGTGAAGTAGGGTTGCCAGTCCGGAGCCGCTCGGCGTTGCGAGGAACGCAAAGCTGAGCTGGCACAGACCGGTTAGCTCTATTCCGCCGCTTCGCTGACTTCTGCGCTTTCCTGCGCCTGACGCGCCCACATTTCTGCATATAACCCGTCGCGGCGCAGCAGTTCGGCATGGCTCCCTTTTTCGGCCAGTCTCCCCTGATCCAGCACGAGGATCGTATCCGAATCCGCAATCGTCGAGAGACGGTGCGCGATGGAGAGGGTCGTGCGGTGCGTGGCGACCGCGCGCATGGTGGAAAGGATGTCCTGTTCGGTCCGGGTGTCCAGCGCGCTCGTCGCTTCGTCGAACAGCAGGATCGGCGGGTTCTTGACCAGGGTGCGCGCAATGGCGACGCGCTGCTTTTCTCCGCCCGACAGTTTCAATCCGCGCTCGCCCACTTCGGTTTCATACCCTTTGGGCAGGCGCGCGATGAAATCGGCAATCGCCGCGCCGCGCGCTGCGGCTTCGACTTCGGCCTGGTCAGCACCGTCGCGGCCATAGGCGATATTGTAGCCTATGGTATCGTTGAACAGCACTGAGTCCTGCGGCACGATGCCAATTGCGGCGCGTAGCGATGCCTGCGTCACCTGCGCAATGTCCTGCCCGTCGATCAGGATGCGGCCTTCCCACGGATCGTAGAATCGGAACAGCAGCCGCGCGATGGTCGATTTGCCCGCTCCCGATGGCCCTACCAGAGCGACACGGCTACCTGCAGGCACTTCAAACGATAGTCCGTGGAGGATTTCGCGGTCCCGGTCATACCCGAACACGACATTGTCGAACGTGACGCCGGGCCGCTTGATGATAAGAGCGGGCGCACCGGGCGCGTCTGCCACTTCCACGGCGGTGTCGATCAGGCGGAACATTTCGGCCATGTCGATCAGCCCTTGCCGGATCGTGCGGTAGACCATCCCCAGCATGTCCAGCGGGCGGAAAAGCTGAGTCAGGTATGTGTTGACGAAAACAAGGTCGCCCACGGTCAGCTTGCCTTGCGACCAGCCATAGACCGTCCATGCCATGGCTCCGGCCATAAGCAGGTTGACGATGGTTGCTTGCGCAATGTTCAGCAGGCCAAGGCTGTTCTCGCTCTTTACCGCGGCATCGGCATAGGCGCGGGCGGCTGCGGCATAGCGCGCTTCTTCGCGGGCTTCGGCGCCGAAATACTTCACGGTTTCATAGTTGAGCAGCGAATCGACCGCGCGTGACAGCGCCTGCCCGTCCAGCCGGTTCATCTTTTCGCGCAAGTGCGAGCGCCATTCGGTGATGGTACGCGTGACCCACGTGTAGGCTACGACCGCCGTCACCGTTGCGGCCACCAGCCCCAGCCCGAAATTGATCCAGAAGATCACGATCACGGCGGTCAGTTCGATCACCGTCGGTGCGATGTTGAACAGCAGGAAATAAAGCATCGTGTCGATGCTCTTGGTGCCGCGTTCGATCACCTTGGTCACTTCGCCGGTGCGGCGCGCCAGGTGGAAGCGCAAGGAAAGCCGGTGGAGGCGCGCAAAGACGTTTTCCGCAAGGTGCCGCGTTGCGTCCTGGCCAACCCGCTCGAACACGATGTTGCGCAGGTTGTCGAATGCCACACCTGCAAAGCGGCCCAGCGCATAAGCCAGCACGAAGGCCATGGCCACCGTCAGCGCCGCTTGCGATCCGGTATCGCCCAGCGTCATCGCATCGACAGCGCGCTTGTAGGCAAAGGGCAGAGCCAGAGTTGTTGCCTTGCCCAGCAGTACCATCAGGACCGCGCCCACCACGCGGCGACGCAACGTCGCGTTATCGACGGGCCAGAGGTACGGCAGGAAGCGCCGCAGCGTCTTCCAGCCATCGTGGCGGGCATCCTTTGATGCAGGGGCGGTATCGGGTGGCATTGCCTTCACATAGGCAGGAAGTGGCCAAGCGCCAGCCCCTTGTAGCCCGGTTGCCGTTTTCCCTGATCAGAACCGGGCTGCAGGCGGTTCCAGCGCGGCCACTGTCGCCGGCAGGTCGAACAGGATGCGCCGTGTGGCAAAATCGATGGCGACCCGGCGGAACAGGCGCAGTTGCGCCATGCCCATCAGCATGGCGGGCCGCCGCGCCAGCCCAAGACGGTGAAAGACCGGCGCATCGGCAAACGCGAGCGGCGTATTGTGCAGTTGCAAGCCGCCAACGTCGATTCGCAAGGCGAGGGCGATGACCGCGTCAATGGATTGCCCCGTCACCGAAAGAAGCTGCGTATCGCTGGTCTTGCCGCGCCGCGATAGCGCGTTGCGTAGCGCCATGTTGCCGATCGAGCTGTCTGAACCCGTGTCGATCACGATGTCGGTGGATACGCCATCGACGATGGCGTTGGCCATGATGAGCTGGCCCGATCGCCGCCGCGCCTTGACCACGATCTCGAAACCGCGTGTTCCGCCAAGTTGCCCGGCATCGCCGATTGCAATCCGGCGCGACGTAAAGTCGATCAGCACGCGCTGGTCCTGCAGGCTGTCGAGTCCGACAATTCCATCGGCACCGATATGCTCTTCTTCCAGCAGCGGGGCGTTCAGGCCATAGAACGTGCGCTTGCCCAGGCTCAGTTCGTCAACGTCGACGAGTTCGACCGGGTGCGAGCCGGCAACGCCGACCACGGTTGCGCTGCCGGTCGGAACAAGCCCAAGCGTTGCCGCCACTTCGCGCGAAAGGACAGTGCGCTCGGCCCCGGTATCGATCAGAAAATCGAAGGGGCCACTGGCGCCGATGCGGACCGGAACGGTCAGCCGTTCGCTGCGGTCCTTGCCAGCCTGCACGAGGTCTGTGTCCGGCAAGGGTTGCGATAGCGAGAGGGGTGGCGGTTCGTTTGCAGCGGCCTGCGCCGACAGGCAAGCGAGCGCGAGCGTCAACGCCCATGACAGTCCTGATTTCACTGGCATCGTCACTCTCCTGACGGTGACGATACGCCTCAGAACGCTTCTGCGCCAGCACTGTCACTTTGCCGGGGCGCGAACCCTTTGGTGCAGGGTGCCAAGCATCCCTTCGGCAATTCCCGTGATCTCTTCGTGGAGCGGATGGCCGACCATACGCAAACTGATAAACCATAGCGCGATGCCAAGCGCCGTCATACTGGCTACCTGTCCGAGGTCGGCAAACGAAGGCGGGTTCCACACGGCATAGCTGATCAGCAGCGGCGCCACCGCAACCAGCGTCACCACGGCGCTGCGCAGCCAGACCAGGCTGAGATCCTGCCAGCGCAAGTCCAGCGCCCCCCGTAGCAGCGGTGCATAGATGGCCACCCACAGCAGGCCATGTATCAGGCGCGACGCAGCCACCCAGACAAGGCCAAAGGGTGCGGTTATTGCGATCAGGACGATCGAGCCGATTGTTTCGGCAACCATGCGGCGCATCAAAGGCCGGATCCGGCCCAGCAGTATCGGCAGATCGGCGTTGAGAGGCAGGGCCACATAGCAAAGCTGCGAAAGCGCGATCCACAGCAGCAGCGGCGCAGCCGCAAGCCAGCGTTCGCCGTACAGGACGTCGATAAGCGGGTGTGCCAGCACGGCAATGCCCGCCATCGCCGGCCACGTCACGCCGGTGAAGGCGGCTACCACCCGCAAATAGGGTGGGCCAAGCGGCTCGCCACTGTCGCGCACGCGGCGGAACGCGGGGTAGAATACCCCTGTCACAGCGCCTGCCACGAGAAGGCGCAGTTGCAGCGCCAGCCCGGACGCGCGCGCAAAAAGGCCGACCGATGCGCTGTCGATCAGGCGCCCGATTACCAGTTCCGGGGCGCGTGCCGTGAGCGTCTGACATATCACCTGCACAGTGTTTGTGCCGCCAAGCGAAACGATGGACGAGGCATCTCCCATCCGCAATGGCCAGGGCAGCATCCCGCCGACGCGCCACTGGCTGACCACCAGGCGGGCGGCCTGCTGGGCAAAAGCCCCCCAGGCCAGTGCAAGCGCGCCATGGCCCATGATCGCCAGCACCAGCGCGGTCACTGCATTGGCCACTGCCGACCCGACCTCGATCATGGTGTTGGAACGGTAATCCATGCGGCGCTGACACGTCGCTTGTGGCACTATCGCCATGGGTACCAGGAGATAAGATGCCGCGATGACCAGTGCGATCGGCATCAGCGCCGCATCGTCATAGAATTGCGCGACGAACCAGGCCATGGCCAGCGCCAGCAGAGCGACACCCCATGCGAACAGGACCGAGATCGTGTAGGCGGTCTGGAGCTTTTCTGGCGTAAGATCGCGTTCGCCGTTGATGTATCGGGTTACGCCGAAATCCTGGAGAAAGGCCACCAGGGTGACTGCGGCAAAGGCGATCGAAAACTGGCCAAGCTGCTCTGGTGAAATGAACCATCGCGCCAGGATGATGCTGGTGGCGAATTGCAGCGCAAACGATGCATATTGGGAAAGGATCGCCCACAGCGCGGCCGCGCGCACGGACATCGCCGGGGGGGGATCGTCTGCAGGTGGTGGAGCCAGGGTCATCCGACGTTTCCGGGCGCGGCACTCGTGACGCGCAATGGCGTCAGGCCGCGGCGGTGAGCGCGCCTGCGCCAGCGCAACATCGGGCGGGCAAGCGAGGGCACGAATTGCCAGATGAGGAAGGCGATCCGCCAGACTGGGCCACCCACCATACCACCGGCCTTCACGACATTGCGCAGGTCTTGCAGGCCTCCGGTAACGTCGCCGTCAATGATGCGGTCCATGGCATGTTCGAACGAAAGCGCGGCGCGGCTTTCGGTCAGCAGCCGCTTCGCCATGGCGTGATCGGGCGTTCCGGGCGCGAGCGCGGCCAGCGCCTTGGCGTAGACTTTGACGTTGCCCAGCACCATCAGTCCGGCATTGCTTGATGCAGAACCTGGCCGCACCCGATAGTCGCCCAGCACTTCATCGACATAGTGGGCATATCCGCCGCGCAGCATCAGTCTTACCCAAAGGTCGAAGTCTTCGGATTGCGCCATGTCCGGGTCAAAACCGCCGACGGCATCGAAATCAACGCGGCGAAATGTCGTGCCGATATAGACGTTGAACGACCGGTCCAGAACGTCGCAAAGGCTCCCCCGCGTCCCGTCGCCATGCCCCTGCTTCGCTTCGACGCAGGTTCGTTCCTTGCTTACCGCGCCGAAGATCCGCGCGTTGCAGGTGACCAAGCGAATCTCCGGCTGTGCCTCCAGCAGACCGACCATCCTTTCGAGATAGTGGGGTCGGAACATGTCATCGCCATCGAGCAGGGCGATGAGCGGGGCTGACGTTGCGGCAATGGCGCGGTTCCGAGCGGTTGAAACGCCTGCGTTGCTGGTGGGCAGAAAGCGGATACGCGGATCGGTGAGGTACGGCTTCACTGCACCGGCAACATCATCGGGTGCGCCGTCGTCGATCACCACGCATTCCCAATCGGAGAATGTCTGGCGCAGGAGCGAATCGAGCGCCTCGTGCACCAGATGCGGAACGCCATAGGCCGGGACGATCACGGCCACGCGCGGGATTGTGCCGCGAGGGTGCGCGGGTGGGGCAATAACGCTCATGGACCGGGCTTAGCTCTTTGCCGTAAACATTGGCTTACAGGAGGTGAGGCGCAATGCTGCGGGGCAGATCGAATCGCAGGGCTTCACGTTTTGGCGCGATGCCTTTGCAAATCTGTGCGGAAGGAAAGGTAGAGGTGTCGGGTTAACGCCCATTTTCCGGCGGTTCCGGAGCCGGACGAAATAAAATTGCAAAATTGTCGTTGACCGGTGGCGACCCCCTCCATATAGGCCACTCCACCGACGCGGCGCTGACGGTTTTTCACCGCCTCTGACGCATCGGTCGCCAATTTAGACGGACATTCGGTCCCCCGGTCAAAAATCGGGGCGATGGTTGTCCGCCTGATTTTGTCGCTGGTGCGATGGTTCGGCGTTCTTTGACATTGTTGGTAATAGATGAAGGGACATGTGGGCGACGGCGTCTGCATCCGGGGCTTCAGGGCTCGGGTATGTAGGATAAAACAGTCGTTACCATTACACATGTCCTGACGTAACCATACGTTTAGACAAGTGCAGGGTAATTGACCCCTGAATTGATTTTACGTCAGATTGCCGATCTTTTGATTGGTGCTGTTGTGAGATTGGACACAAACTTGAGAGTTTGATCCTGGCTCAGAACGAACGCTGGCGGCATGCCTAACACATGCAAGTCGAACGAAGGCTTCGGCCTTAGTGGCGCACGGGTGCGTAACGCGTGGGAATCTGCCCTTGGGTTCGGAATAACAGTTAGAAATGACTGCTAATAC
>Ga0209066_10000322_pt1 | contig 71315 bp, 63 predicted proteins | sample All_14_2_FD_187198 | JGI IMG/M metagenome (GOLD analysis project Ga0209066, IMG submission 187198) | Freshwater microbial communities in response to fracking from Pennsylvania, USA - Allegheny Zone_MetaG_DW_15 (SPAdes) (version 2) ...
ATACATTACATACAACAAAGAGTTTTTTTTAATTAAAATCCATAATAACATGTCAGCTTTAATGAACACAATTATGTTGGAAGCCGGTGAAATGGCTAAGGCAGGTGGCGCTATCGGCGCTGGTATCGCTGCACTGGGTGCAGGCGTTGGTATCGGCCAGATAGGTAGAGGTGCGGTAGAATCTATCGCTCGTCAGCCAGAAGCTTCAGGTGATATCCGTGCCAACATGATCCTGACTGCGGCTTTCGTGGAAGGTGTGGCTCTGTTTGCGGTTATCGCAGGTATCCTCGCTATCTTCGTTAAGTAAGCGAAACGCAATTTAACTGCATCCAACGCATAGGGCCGAGGATGCAGTTATTTTCACTGAGTACTACGGGTCATGCCCCGTGATTATAATATAATACAGCGCACAGGCGCACCAGCCATCAGCTATTAGCCCGGTGGTTTGAAACAAAAAAATAAAAAACAATTTTAACTGATACAAAATGGATCTGTTAACCCCGGAACTCGGTTTATTCTTCTGGACACTCGTTGCGTTCCTTACGCTCTTCTTCATCCTGCGCAAGTTTGCCTGGGGACCCATCCTGCAGTCACTCGGTGAGCGTGAAAAAGGCATTGCCGATTCTATTGCTACTGCTGAGCGTGTACGTGCAGAAATGAGCCAGCTCCAGTCAGAGAATGAAAAGCTCATGGCTAAAGCTATCGAGGAGCGTACTATCATGCTTCGCGAAGCAAAAGAAATGAAAGACCGCCTGATCAATGAAGCGAAGGAGCAGGCTAAGGTTGAGGCTAATAAAATAATAGCTGATGCCCAGCTGCAGATTACGCAGCAGAAGAATGCAGCACTCACTGAAGTAAAGAACGAAATTGGTAATCTGGCTGTAGAAGTTGCGGGTCGCATTCTGCGTAAAGAGCTTAGCGCTGCTGATGCTCAGGAAGCATATAATAAAATGCTTACTGAAGATATTACATTGAACTAAGTAATACCGGTTGCGGTTAAATATTAATTACAGTCACTAATATAATAGAATGCAGAATCCACGTCTTGCATCACGTTACGCAAAGTCACTTCTTGATCTGGCAATAGAGCAGAACACGCTTGATGCCGTTCTGAACGACATGCAAATAATGCACAAGATTTGTGCAGCAAGCCACGAGTTTGAGCTTATGCTCCGCAGTCCGGTTATCAAAGGCGATAAAAAGCTTGGTATCATAGATGCGGTACTCGCCGGTAAAGGCATCAGTGTGCTTACTAAAGCATTTGTGAGTCTTCTTGTTAACAAAGGCCGTGAAGCAAGCCTGCCCGAGATTGCCGCTTCCTTTATCAGCGCTTATAATGAGTTGAAGCGCATCCGTACGGTAAAACTTACCACAGCAGTACCGGTTACTGATAAGGTAAAAGATGCTATCAGGGCAAAAGTTGCTGGTTTTATGCCGCAGGATACTATGAACCTTGAAACAGGTGTGGATCAAAGCCTCATAGGTGGCTTTGTGCTGGAAGTAGGTGATAAGTTGTTTGATGCCAGCGTTAAACGCAGTCTCAGTGAGATTCGTTCCCGTATCATCGACCATTCTTACGAGAATAAGATGTAGCAGACAGAGCTTCTGGCTTTATCGCGCAGCATATAAACAGTTTTTAATTAGTTTTGAAGTATTAAACACAGATATTAATTTTTATATATGGTTAGTATTAAACCGGACGAGATATCGGCGATTTTGCGCCAGCAGTTGGCCCAGGTAGATGGTGGCGCCAGCCTCGAAGAAGTAGGTACCGTATTGCAGATAGGCGATGGTATAGCCCGTGTGTATGGGCTTACCGGTGTACGTCAGGGCGAGCTCGTTGAGTTTGGCAATGGCGTTAAGGCTATCGCGCTTAACCTTGAAGAAGATAACGTAGGTGTCGTGCTTATGGGTGACTCTCAGGGTATACGTGAAGGGGATAAAGTACGCCGTACTAACAAAATCGCATCTATCAACGTAGGTGAGGGAATGGTAGGCCGCGTGGTTAATACACTTGGCGAGGCTATTGACGGTAAAGGTCCAATAGCTGGTGAGCTGTATGAAATGCCGCTGGAGCGTAAAGCGCCGGGTGTTATCTTCCGTGAGCCGGTTAAAGAACCCCTGCAGACGGGTATCAAGGCTATCGACGCCATGATTCCTATCGGTCGTGGCCAGCGTGAGCTTGTTATCGGTGACCGCCAGACAGGTAAAACTGCTATCTGTATCGATACTATCATTAATCAGAAAGAATTTTTCCAGGCAGGTAAGCCGGTTTACTGTATCTATGTTGCCATCGGTCAGAAGGCATCTACAGTTGCCGGTGTGATGAAGACGCTTGAGGATAATGGTGCCATGGCCTATACGACCATCGTAGCGGCTTCCGCTTCCGATCCTGCTCCACTTCAGTTCTATGCTCCGTTTGCAGGTGCTGCTATAGGTGAGTACTTCCGCGATACAGGACGTCCTGCACTCGTTATCTATGACGATCTTTCAAAGCAGGCTGTAGCTTACCGTGAGGTGTCTCTGCTGCTGCGTCGTCCTCCGGGTCGTGAGGCTTATCCTGGTGATGTGTTCTATCTGCATAGCCGTCTTCTGGAGCGTGCAGCCAAAGTTATCAACAATGATGATGTGGCTAAGAACATGAACGACCTTCCTGAAAGCATCCGTCATCTGGTAAAAGGTGGTGGTTCTCTTACAGCCCTGCCAATCATTGAAACTCAGGCAGGTGACGTATCAGCTTACATCCCTACTAACGTTATCTCCATCACCGATGGTCAGATATTCCTTGAGTCAAACCTCTTCAATGCTGGTATCCGTCCGGCCATCAACGTTGGTATCTCTGTGAGCCGTGTGGGTGGTAACGCGCAGATTAAGTCCATGAAGAAAGTAGCAGGTACCCTGAAGCTGGACCAGGCGCTCTACCGTGAGATGGAAGCCTTCTCTAAATTCGGTGGTGACCTCGATGCTGCTACCAAAAACGTTATCGATAAAGGTAGCCGCAACGTGGAAATCCTGAAGCAGGCTCAGTTCAACCCATATAGTGTAGAAAAGCAGGTTGCTATCATCTACTTGGGTACTAACAACCTTATCCGTGAGGTGCCTGTTAAGAACACACGTGCATTCGAGGAAATGTTCCTGCAGCAGATGGAACTGAAACATTCAGATATACTGAAGGAATTCAAGAAAGGAAATCTTCCTGAAGAAGGCATTGCTAAGATGGTGAAACTGGCTCAGGATCTTATTCCTCAGTTCAGGAACTAATATTTAAAACATATCATTGCTAAAAGGCTATCCCTGGTGATAGCCTTTTTTGTTTACTACCGTAAAGTATTACTTTTATTCCCTGAACTATGGAAGCGAAAATTGCATACATGGTTTTGGCACATCATCAACCGGAGCAGTTGGCTCGCCTTGTTGCCCGGCTCGATCAACCAGATGCTTACTTTTTTATTCATTTCGATAAAAAATCACCTTTTAAAGATAAGGTAGAGGATCTGGTAAAGGCAACTAATCCGGTAGTTGTTCGCTGCGACCATGAAGTAAACTGGATGGGTTATACAACTATAGAGGCTGAAATCACTCTGATGGAATCTGCGGTAGCTGCAGGTGTTCCATTTAAGTATTATGTGCTGCTTAGTGGTCAGGACTATCCCATTAAGAGCAATGCATTTATCAATGATTTTTTCTCAGCGCATAACGAGGATTTTCTTTCCTACAATAAGATAACGCATCTGGGAGGTGACTACATGTTAAAGCATACCCGCTATCACTTTCGCGATATACCGTATATAAATCCCCGCAATCCCAAGAAGATACCTGCATTGGTATATCTGTATTTCGGGCTCCATCGATGTTTTGCAAAGTTTTTTCCTAAAAAGGAGTTTTACCGGGGTATGGAACTTTATTTCGGCTCACAGTGGTTTGCACTCAGGCATGAAACCATCAGCTATATACTTCAGTTTCTCAAAGAGAATAAAGGGTATATAGACGATATGAGATATACCGATGGGCCTGATGAGCTTTTTTTCCATACCATTATTATGAACTCCGACCGCAGGCACAATGTGTATGGATATGAGCGTTATGTGGAGTGGCAGAATAAGAGGAAAAAAGGAGACAAGTATTCTCCCCTGTATTCAAGTCTTAGATATATGGACTGGTCCCCGCATCTTAAGTCAAAGCCGGCTGTTCTTGATATGACCTATTGGGATGCATTAAAGAACAGTCAGGATCTTTTTGCCCGTAAGGTAGACCAGGTCGCATCGGCTGAACTGATGGATGAACTGGATAAACGCATACTAAATTTTATCGCATGAAGTTGCAGTTTTATGTAGATAAGGCACTCAGAAAGCTGAAATTCGATACCGCTATACGTATTAATAATATACTTGGAAAGGATATAATATCCTTATCTGTACCGGAAGCAAAGCATCCGGTATTGCTCCGGAAGGGTACCAGCGATATAGAAGTGTTTTATCAGATATTTTATTACAAAGGTTACGACTACAACTTGGGGTTTGAACCTAAGGTCATATTTGACTGTGGTGCCAACATTGGCCTTGCATCTGTCTATTATAAGAATCGCTATCCCAATGCAATGATCGTAGCGGTAGAGCCTGAGTCCTCAAACTTTGCCATGTTGCAGCGCAATACCGAGAAGTATGATAATATTCACTGCCTCCAGTCGGGTATATGGAATAAAACTACTAATCTGAAAATTCATGCCAGCTCTCAGCATTGGGCGTTTGTAGTAGAAGAGGTAGATTATGAAGATAATACTACCGTCAAGGCAATAGGAATAGATGAGTTGATGAAAGCCTACAATGTAGACTACATCGACGTACTGAAGATAGATATTGAAAGCTCAGAGAAAGAGTTGTTTGAGGCAAACTGGGAAAAATGGCTTCCTAAAGTAAAGGTATTGCTGGTAGAATTGCATGACAATATGAAACCGGGCTGTTCCCGCTCTATGTTCAAAGCGGTTTCTAATTATGATTTTACCATGCACACCAAGGGTGAGAATGTAATTATAGAAATGCTCTAAAGTACATTTGTCCGTCCCCTGATAATTACACTCTCGCTATCCCTATGCCGTTATGTTGAAGTAGCTTTTATACCACGCTATTTCATGATGGTCGGTACGTGTGGGGTCCACTATATGGTTCGCATCCACTTTGGCATACAATAGCTCCAGGCTCGCATAGTCCCGCTGGCTTATTACTTTTATGCCATTCCGCATTAGTTGGGCCGCACATACGCCGGCGCCTATCTGGTATATTTTGTTTTCTGCAAATCGGTTACCATCATAGATTACCTGGCTGCCGCAGGCCGCACTTATGTCCATCAGCACAGCTATTTCTATCGCTTCCTTTCTGGCTATCTCCAGCATTTTTTCCGATGCCCGTATCATGCCATCTGTCCAGTCTTTGCCACTCTCTGTCAGTACTTTTGCTCTTCCTTCCAGTACATCCATACCGGTGCCGCCATGTATATCGCACATTTCACGTGGCGAGCCAAAGGAATAGTCTTCAGGGCAGAACTTTATAATGCTTACGGTTGGGTATTGCAGCAGTTTCAGTGCGCTGGGATATTCACCGTTTGCCGTACCATCGTAGCCACACAGCACCCCCGTCAGGCAAGCGCTCATAAGTATGCGAAGTGGATTTTCCGGTGTCGGTACCCTTAGTTGTTTTATGTATTCTTTGTCTGTCATGGCTTATGTATTAAGGGGGATTATTGACATTTATTAAGGTAAAAGAATGTGAATCAGTTCTGCTTTGAAGACAGTATCGTCCCGGAATTGTATTTGGAACCTCTCATCGGATTCTGACGTTATCATATAGGTCTTTGATCCTATTTCGTATTCCCATAGGTCAGGGTCATAGTCTGTTATTCCTTTACCCAGAGTCTCCTCTACCCATGCCTTATGTTTACCGTTCAATAGTGCTCTTTGCATCAGGTCGTCCACAATCAGGCACCTGCGGTATACATTTTTCTGCCACTTTTCCGGTGTAAATGTATTGTGCGGATAGTAATTTTCGTATTGACAGCGCACTGCCCCCGCGCTGCATATCATCAGGGAGATGCCAGCCGCCATAAACAGGGCGAAGGAAGACCGGGGCCTGGGCGAGTGTTTTTCAAACCACCTGCCCGGTTTCCATAGCCACAGGGCAAAGGTCATATCGGTAAATACGGCAAGGACAAATAGGGTAGGCCACCGCCCCAGCAGATGTTTAACGAGTGATAACCAGCCTGCGAAAGCGAAAAATATATAAATGGTTATGGTCACTATAGATATCAGGGTCAGGAGGAATATGGTAGGCCTGCTGTTGATGAATGCCGCAAATGAGCGGTATATCAGCCAGCATAGGGCCACTTCTGTCATGGCCCATGCCAGAATGCTCAGGATCAGTATGGCAAATACTATGATAACCACGTTATAGTAATAAATATAGCATTTTTCCATGGTCATGGATTATCTGCCGGGTACCATTTAGGCAAAAGAAGTACCTTCATTACACCTGCATGAAGCGTTTTATTCTTCGTTCTATCTTGTTTATGCTTCCTCTGCTGCTGTTGCTGGTGGCAGTGGAGTGGCATTGCCGCACACATACGCTGGTAGTGGCTAAGAAGCGTTATGTAGAAAAGAAAAAGGATTACATCACCACCCTCATCCTGGGCGACTCTCACGCACATAATGGTATAGTCCCCGGCCTCATAAGTGATAGTGCTGCATCTCTGGCGCTTGGGGGGCAGCCACTGGCTATAGATTATTATCTGCTGCGGCAATACCAGCCAAAGATGCCCCGTCTTCATACGGTACTCCTTGAGGTGTCTCCGCACAGGTTATGGCACGATCTGGACTCTCAGCATTGGAATGCATACCTCTACCATATTGTTTATGGCATCCCTTATCATACAGAGACATTTTCTCTGAGCAATTATTCTTTTGTACTGGCAGCCCCACACCATGGCACTGCCCACTTTCTGGATTATTATACCCCGGGACATAACCATCCCGTCAGGGATAGTACTGGTTTCCCGTTAAGCGATTCCGCAGGGCGCTTTGCCTCTGTGGGCTATGACGGCATCCGTATAGAGGCTGGCTTTCACATGCCACATTCATGGGCTGGCACTACAGATAGTAATGCAGCTTATCTGCAGCAGATTGCCGCTTTTTGTACCGGTCATGGTATCCGTCTGGTGCTGTTCACCACACCTGTGAGCCGCAGCTATGCAGCGCACATACCACCCGCTGCCCGTACAGAGGCTCAACGAATCATAGACCGGATTTCCCGGCAATACCATCTTGTGTTGCTGAACCATACCACCGATTCCTGCTACCATCTTCATCACTTCAGGGATGAGGATCATCTCTCACCATTTGCAGCACGCATGTTCAGTACAATGCTGAAGAAAGAAATGGTAACTCATGCCCCTTGTTACCGGATATCGAATGACCCAAAACAAAAGCGCCCCCATCAGGAGGCGCTCAGTTATGTTCTATTTGTAGTATCAGATAAACCGACTATCTACCATCTACTAATTACTATCTACTGATTAGTTATAGTTAACTGTAACCGGAACACCAGTTGCGTTAGTATAAAGACCACTTGCCTGTGCAGCAGCTACGTTCAGGGTAGCACCTACGTTCAGGGTTTCAGTACCAGAGGCGCTCAGTGTGCCTGTAGCAGATGGTACAGAAGTAAAGTTGTCAACAGTCATGTTATGAGAAGCACCGTCAGAGATAGTGCAGCTTGTAGGAAGTGTAATAGCGTAAGTGTAAGAAGCCTGACCAGAAACTGTGAAGCTTGCGGCAGAAACAGTACCAGTAGTAGCAGGAAGGGTTACACCACCTGCACCGCCTGTAGTACGTGTACCGGCAGGGTCAAGGATAGCAGTACCTGCGATGGTAGCAGAAACGGCTACGTTACCGAAGTTCATATCTACCGTCTTAACGATAGAGATAGGAGTGATGATGTTAGCAGAGGCAGAAGCAGTAGCAGTAGCCTGAGCGTGAGAAGCAGTTGTGAAACCGAAAGTTGCAACAGCTGCGATTGCGATTGATTTGAAGAAGTTTTTCATTGTAGTTGTTTTTTATTTGTTTGTGTATGTTGTTGTTTGTGTTATGCCAGTAGTATTACCAACGGCGTGCCATAATTTTAAGTATTTGATAATCAATTGTTTGTATTTTGGCATGTCATGCTAATTGTCCGCATGGTGGACTTAATTTCCAGAATGTGGATATCTCGCCATTTGTGCTGTTCATACCAGCGGTACCTTTGTGATGGTACATGTCCCTCCCGGCACGAGCATTTTAAGCATTAGATACTCACTGATATAAAGTCAGGGTACCTCGTACTTGTCAGGTCGGGGGCGTAACGGGACTGTCTTTTCCCCGGGTTGCTATACCCCTCATATTACATCATGTGGTGCAAATGGGGTGTGAACTATAGAAACAGTTATTGATTATCAGGTCTTTATTACTGTTCACCACTGGTGAAAAAGCGTTTGGGGGGTATAAAAAAACCAGCGACCTTGGTCGCTGGTTAGATAGGCTCTATAGGCACTACAATGTATCTTAGTTGTAGTTCACCGTTACGGGAACACCAGTTGCGTTAGTATAAAGACCACTTGCCTGTGCAGCAGCTACGTTGAGGGTAGCACCTACGTTCAGGGTTTCAGTACCTGAGGCACTCAGTGTGCCTGTAGCAGATGGTACAGAAGTAAAGTTGTCAACAGTCATGTTATGTGAAGCACCGTCAGAGATAGTGCATGAAGTAGGCAGTGTAATAGCGTATGTGTAAGAAGCCTGACCAGAAACTGTGAAGCTGGCGGCAGATACAGTACCAGTAGTAGCAGGAAGGGTTACACCACCTGCGCCACCAGTGGTACGGGTACCTGCAGGGTCCAGAACGGCAGTACCGGCGATGGTAGCAGAAACGGCTACGTTACCGAAGTTCATATCTACCGTCTTAACGATAGAGATAGGAGTGATGATGTTAGCAGAGGCAGAAGCGGTAGCAGTAGCCTGAGCGTGAGAAGCTGTTGCGAAACCGAAAGTTGCTACAGCTGCGATTGCGATTGATTTGAAGAAGTTTTTCATTGTAGTTGCTTTTTATTTGTTTGTGTTTGTTGTTGTTTGTGTTATGCCAGTAGTATTACCAACGGCGTGCCGAAATTTCAAGTAGTTGATAATCAATTTATTGTATTTTGGCATGGTATGCCAATTGTCCGCATGGTGGACGTATTTTCCAAAATATGGAAGAAGCGAGCTTGCTAGCGTGTATATAAATTGTGTATTTTTAGTTTATGAGTAATGTAGACATCAGGCCGGTGACGCTCAATGATTTTGAGACGGTATATTCATTTGTCTGTAGTCTGGAAGAGGAAGAGCTAAACCTCGCTCAGTTCAGGCAATGTTTTGATATTTGCCTCACTATCCCGCACAATCATTATTACCTGGCATTTGTGGATGAAAATCCGGTAGGTTATATAAGCTGCCATGGCCAGTTATTATTACATCATTGCGGTATGGTGTATGAGATACAGGAGCTTTATGTAGATGAAATGTACCGGAGTAAAGGTATAGGTGCATTGCTGATAGCGGCAGTAGAAAAAAAGCTGGCCGGCACAGACTATAAACTACTGGAGGTAGCATCCGGTAGTAAGCGTGCCGATGCGCACCGGTTTTATAAGGCCAATGGTTTCCGGCATACCTCGTTTAAGTTCCTGAAAGAGCCGGAATAATATTACGGCTTCAGTATTTTTTCAATTGCCAGTGTTATCCCATCCCTGTTTACTGTGATGAAATAAACACCGTTGGGTAGTGTAGATACGTTTACCGTATGACTATGTGGGCTGTAAGTATCTGTCTGCTTTGCGTTGTAGCAATAGTCGTTGCCGGGTCCTCCTTTAGATAATTCCCATGCTACAGTTCCATCATTATTCATAACTGCCAGGTAGGCATCATAGCTTCCGCGGTTGGTAATACCTGCTATATCAGATTGGGTGGTACCAGCCATTATCATCTAAGTGCTGGTGCAGGGCTGTATATTATATATAGTCCTCCCGGATCCCACCCAGATAGGTTTGCCATACTATTTCCGGGGTTTGTGCTTTTAGGGTAGTGGATAGCAAAGCGAAAGTGCATGCATATAGCAATGCAATACGGGGGTATAGACATAAGTGTGCGTTTATGGATAGTAAGACATAATTGAGAACAGCAATCCAGGATTCAGCACAGAATTTTTTCTTTTTTGATATTCTGATAAATGACAATTAATAGACCCGGGTTATGCAAAGCAGCCATTAATACTTATTTTTACCCCTTAAAGCAATGTGATGAGTAACGATCGGAAACGCCCGGTAAGGGTGCTCGTGGCAAAGGTGGGCCTTGACGGCCATGACCGTGGAGCAAAGGTTATAGCCACTGCACTGCGCGATGCGGGCATGGAGGTAATATATACCGGCCTGCGTCAGACACCTGAAATGGTAGTTAATACCGCCCTTCAGGAAGATGTGGATGCATTGGGTATCAGCATACTGAGCGGTGCCCACATGACGGTCTTTCCCCGTGTCATGGCATTAATGAAGGAAAAAGGGCTTGATAATGTATTGCTAACAGGCGGTGGCATTATTCCCGATGAAGATATGAAGCAGTTACAGCAGATGGGGGTAGGTCAGCTGTTTGCTCCCGGCACACCTACTGCCGAGATTGCAGGGTATATTAACGGCTGGGTTTCAGAACATAGAGGGGCATTACTCTGAACTGACTATGCCGGAACGGAAATTATAACACACTATAATATTTTATGTATACAACAATTCTTACCGCGCTTGAAGAAGGTATCTTAACCATTACCATCAACAGGCCCGACAAAATGAATGCGCTGAACAAGGACGTAATTACAGAGTTGGGCGCAGCAATGCAGGATGCAATTGAAAATACAGAAGTAAAAGGCATCATAATAACCGGTGCAGGGCCTAAGGCATTTGTAGCCGGCGCAGACATCAGTGAGTTTATTCCGCTTGGCTCCAGCGAGGGCGCTGCACTGGCCCGTCGTGGTCGTGAGCTGGTTTTTGACCGTATAGAGAATTGCCCTAAACCAGTAGTAGCAGCTGTAAATGGTTTTGCACTGGGTGGTGGTTGTGAACTGGCTATGGCATGCCATATGCGGATAGCTTCAGATAATGCCCGTTTTGGCCAGCCGGAAATAAATCTGGGCATTATACCAGGCTATGGCGGCACTCAAAGACTTACCCGCCTTGTGGGAAAGGGTAAGGCTATGGAAATGATACTTACTGCCGATATGATAAGTGCTGACCAGGCCAAAGTACTGGGACTGGTAAACTATGTAGCATCTCAGGATACTGTGCTTGTAAAGTGTCGCGAACTCCTGCAAAAGATTCAGGCAAAGCCACCATTGGCTGTAGCACGCATCATAAGCAGCATTAATGAGGGTGCTGCCGGCAACCCAGCAGGATTTGATAATGAGATAGCACGCTTTGGCGAATGTTTTGACACTGAAGACATGAAAGAGGGAGCTGCAGCGTTTCTTGAAAAAAGAAAACCTGTGTTTAAAGGAAAATAATTTATATCTTCAACCTCCAAATTCTTTAGTAAATGCAGGCTAAGGTTATACGTATATTTTCAGTACTGTGTATTGCACTGGCATTTAGCCAGGTAGCTGATGCGCAGAGATACCGTCCCTTTCGTGCATACGTTGACCAGGATGGCTGGTCAATAGGTATGAATGTGGGAATGACAGACCTGTGGGGCGATGTGGGGACAAATGCCGCTATAGACCATTATGGTAATAGTGGCTACTTTGATAAGGTAAATTTCATGGGTGGCCTTTTCGGCCGTTATACATTCCATCCCAGTTTTTCGGTACGCATGATGCTGAACTATGGCTCATTCTATGCTACAGACAAGTGGAATGAAGACGGTGTGAAGGGCGATGGACTGGCCGAAGGATCTGATTATGTGCAGCGCTTTCTCAGAGGGCAGAATGCCAAAGCAACTATTGTGGAAGCATCTGTACTGGCAGAGTACAAACCGTTCCGCTTCAATATAGAGGGACGTGCATACAGGAGAGGGCAATTATTTATAGCAGCAGGTATTGCGGCTTTCCATTACACTCCTTACAGTACTGTAGCTGGTGGGCCAACGTTTGTAAAAACATATGACCTTTCACTGGAAGGACAGGGATGGGGTGGTAATTATCCTAAAAAGCCAGGACGAGTACAGCCTGCTATCCCACTTGCAATAGGTTACCGATGGGATATAGGTGAGCGCCTGAACCTGGGTATAGAGTATATGTACCGTATGACACTGTTCGATTATCTGGACGGCGTAAGTGGTAAATATATAAGCGCATTTGAGTATGAGCAGAACCTTTCTCCGGCAGATGCGATACTGGCACAGCAGATAGCTGATAAAACTCAGTATTTCAACAATGCATTGTCTAATAAGCCAGGAACCCTGCGCGGAAATCCAGGAAATAATGATGCATATTCCACATTTACCATCACCTTTGCATTCAAGGTACCGGTACGCCAGAAAATATGGTGGGCCGATAAAAGATTCTGATAGTTGCTATCAAAAGACACAATTAAATACGGGCGCGCCAGGGAATTTCCGGCGCGCCATTTTTATGGCTTAAATAGCGTGCCAGCACAAACAGAAAATCAGATAAACGGTTGAGGTATTGTATCACTATGGCTGGTATTTCTTCCTGCTGTTCCTGCATTGCCACGCATATACGCTCTGCCCGGCGACATACACAGCGTGCCACATGGCAGGCAGAGGATGCCATATAGCCTCCCGGCAATATGAATGAGCGCATCTCAGGCAGTACTTCATTCATCTCGTCTATACGTGTTTCCAGCCATGTTACATCACTTTCATGAATATCCGGCAGTTTCATTTTTACTTCTTTGCCGGGCGTGGTGGCCAGCACAGAACCTATAGTAAACAGGCGGTCCTGAATTTCCCGCAGCCATTCACTTACCTGCTGGTCGCCACTCATGTCTGTAACCATACCCAGATATGAGTTTAGCTCATCTACAGTGCCGTAGCTTTCTATTCTTATGTGACTTTTAGGTACACGGGTACCTCCTATAAGACTGGTACCACCTTTATCTCCTGTTTTAGTATAAATTCTGAACACGATTGTTATGTTTTTAGGACCATCATTATTTCAATATGGTCAGGTTATTTAACGGCCTTGCTGGTGTATATCTGATTCCACCACACCATCTCTTATACGTATTACCCTGTGTGTATAGTTGGCTATATCCTCCTCATGGGTTACGAGCATTACGGTATTGCCCTGCCGGTGTATTTCGCCAAACAGTTCCATGATTTCAACAGATGTTTTGGTATCAAGGTTTCCTGTAGGTTCATCGGCCAGCAGAATGGAAGGATTGTTGATAAGGGCCCGCGCTATAGCTACACGCTGGCTCTGCCCCCCTGACAATTCATTGGGTTTATGGTGCGCTCTTTCGGCAAGGCCTACTTTATCCAGCATAGCCCGGGCCCGCTCTTCGCGCTCTTTCCTGCCTGCACCAGCATAGATAAGTGGTAAGGCTACATTTTCCCATGCTGTAAGACGGGGTAGTAGATTGAACTGCTGAAACACAAAACCAATCTCTACATTGCGTACATCAGCCAGCAGGTCATCGGCCATTTTACTTACATTTCTGCCATTGAGTATATACTCTCCTGAGCTGGGACTGTCAAGGCAGCCCAGTATATTCATGAGCGTAGATTTGCCAGAACCTGACGGACCCATAAGCGCCACATATTCATTCTGGTTTATGAGCAGTGATATCCCTTTAAGAACAGGCAGTTCCTGCCTGCCCATATAGTAGCTCTTGCGTATGTCGGTTAGCTTTATTACTTCTTTCATTCCGGTTGCCTGTGGGGCATTTTCAAAAATACGTATAATTTCACCCTCTGTATGATTTGCTTTCCCAATTGTAAGATCAACCTGGGTTTGTTTGTTACCCATCGCCGCGAGGACGGTTATCATGATATTGAGACCGTATTTTATCCTGTAGAGCCGCCGCGCCATTCGTTGCAGCAGGCTGCCGGTGCTGCTGATGGCTATACTACGGTGCTGAATGATGTACTGGAAATAGTACCTGCAGCAAATGGCATAACTACACTACACCTTTCAGGGCTGGCTGTGGATGGTGAAGTGACCAGCAATCTGGTATGGAAAGCATATAACCTGCTGGTGCAGGACTATGGCACCCGTATACCACCGCTGGACATATACCTGCATAAGGCTACACCTATGGGTGCAGGACTAGGGGGCGGCTCTGCCGATGGTGCTTACATGTTAAGGTTGCTCAACGATTATTGCGGACTTAATATCGGCAAGGAACAACTGATAGCGTATGCGCTGCAGTTAGGTTCTGACTGTCCGTTTTTCATTGTTAATACCCCTCAGTTTGCTACAGGCAGAGGCGAGCAGATGACACCAGTTGCTGCAGACCTTTCAGGATATGATATACGGGTGGTTTGTCCGGGCATTCATGTGTCTACACGGGATGCATTTGCTGCTATCACTCCACGTACGGCACCATTTGACCTACGGAATATAGCATCATTTCCGGTGAGCGAATGGAAAGACCATATTACCAACGACTTTGAAACTACTGTATTTAAAATACATCCAGAGCTGGGCAGGATAAAACAACAGTTGTATGATGCGGGTGCCTTGTATGCGTCTATGACGGGAACAGGCTCTGCTGTTTATGGTATATTTCCCCGATAGTGATTTTCAACAAATGTGCCGGTATAGCTGATATACTATACCGGCACATAATGGTGTATAACTGATTTAGCTTAGTCCTTCTATCTCACCATTAACCAGCTTAATATGCATAGCCTGTGGGTCTTTTGGTAAACCTGGCATACGCATGATTTCGCCGGCTACTGCTACTATAAAGCCTGCACCTGCATTAATTACAAGGTCGCGGACATTGATAGTGAAGCCTTCCGGTGCGCATATTTTCTTCTCATCGTCAGAGAATGAATACTGCGTTTTGGCTATACATACAGGCAGGTTGCCCCAGCCATTAGCTTCAAAAGATTTAAGCTTGGTGGTAGCGGCATTGCTGAAGGTAACACCGGCAGCACGGTAAATCTTAGTGGCAATCTTTTCTATCTTGGTTTTGATGGAGTCTTCAGAGTCGTAAGTGAAGTTGATATCCTTTGAAGGATTATTTTCAATGAGGTCCACTACTTTCCGAGCCAGATCGGCAGCGCCCTCACCACCTTTGGTGAAGCCATTATTGATAGCGAAAACTACACCCTCTTCCTTACATACAGATTCCAGATATGCTATCTCCTCGTCAGTGTCATGTTTGAAGCGGTTGAAAGATACTACGACACTCTGGCCGAAGTTTTTCATATTCTGTATATGCCTTCTGAGGTTAGGGGTACCAGCCATCAGTGCTTCCATATTCTGCTTTGTGATGTCAGCAGCAGGGACGCCTCCGTGCAGTTTCAGTGCGGCTGTAGTGGCTACAATTACTGTGGCTTTAGGACGCAGGCCGGAAACACGACATTTAATATCGAGGAATTTCTCAGCACCGAGATCGCTGCCAAATCCTGATTCTGTTACCACATAATCATTGCAGCTAAGTGCCATTTTTGTAGCAAGTACAGAGTTGCAACCATGTGCAATGTTGGCAAACGGACCACCATGTACAAATGCAGTAGTGTTTTCTGTTGTCTGCACGAGGTTTGGCAGAATAGCGTCTTTCAGCAGTACTGTTATTGACTCGGCTATACCAAGGTCTTTTACGGTAAATGGCTGCTTATCGCGGCGGAAGCCCAGCACGATGCGCTCTATACGGGCCTGAAGGTCTTCTACACTTGTAGCCAGGCAGAACAATGCCATAATCTCAGATGCTGGTGTGATGTCAAAACCGGCTTCTGTAGGCAATCCGTTGGCACTGCCACCCAAACCGGTAACAATATTGCGCAGAGAGCGGTCATTCACATCCAATACGCGGCGCCATACTATTTTGTCCAGTGCCTTGTCTGTATTACGATTCTGGTACTGATAGTTATCCAGCAGGGCAGCTATCATATTGTTGGCACTGGTAATGGCGTGGAAGTCGCCGGTAAAGTGCAGGTTAATATCTTCCATAGGAAGTACCTGGGAGTAACCACCACCTGCTGCACCGCCCTTCATGCCAAAACATGGACCAAGGCTGGGCTCACGGAGTGCAACCGCCGCTTTTTTACCAATATGGTTAAGTCCCAGTGACAGCGCTACACTCGTTACTGTTTTACCTACACCTGCTTTATTGGGTGTGATGGCAGTAATGAGTATAAGGTTGCTGTTCTTTATCTTTTCATCATTGAGGTATGTGAGCGGCACTTTCCCTTTGTATTTGCCATAGGGTATAATATCATCGGCATCGATGCCATTGTTACGAGCTATTTCACTGATGTGTTTCAGTTTGGCAGATCTTGAGATCTCAATGTCTGAAGGAAATGGTTTTGACGTTGTGTCTGACATATTGTGTGTTTGTTTGAATATCGTGTTTAGTAAAAATGATGATATCGTACTAAGATAGTGAAAGTGGTTTTATGAAACAGAAGTTTTACGCTGAAAATAATACTTAGCTCCTGTATGAAGCAGAAACAAGCATACGGCAGGTGTTATCAGTTATCTGCCTGACTTGTCTGAACCCGGAACATATCGGGGCGACTTTTATTGACAGGGATTCCCAGCGCCTCATAGATATAGTCCTGAGCTACGGTGCGCACACTTAGCTTGTTAATCTTTGTATTGGAGCCGGAAGGGTACACCCTGTTTGACAGGAAAACAAATACTACGCCACTGGCAGGGTCGGCCCAGACGCAGGTGCCGGTGAAGCCCTGATGCCCGAATGACAATGCACTCCATCTGTCGCCGGTAGGGCCTCCATTGTCGGCATCGGCCAGCGGCTTATCAAAGCCCAGACCACGATGGCTTATTTTACTGCCATAGGCGGTAAACCTGTCAACAGTAGCTGCATTGAAGTACGTCTTATTGCCATATACGCCTTTATTCAGCAGCATCTGGAATATTACAGCAACATCATGAGCTGTGGCAAATAGGCCTGCATGACCACCAATGCCTCCCAGCATGGCAGCACCCGGGTCGTGTACATAGCCCCGCAGTACACTCTGCCGGAAATTAAGGTCTATCTCAGTAGGTGCTATGAGGCTGCTGTCTATGCGGCGTAGCGGACGGTAAAGGATATGCTTCAGGCCCATAGGCTTATAAAACTCATCTTCGGCATAACGGTCTATGGTCTTACCGGATATGGCTTTTACAATTTCGGCAAGGAAGTAGTAATCCAGATCGCTGTACACCATTCTGCCCCTGTTGTCAAGGCGGCTATCGTAAATCTTTGCCCACATTGTATCTATGTAGTCGTCGCGCATGTACACGTCGCGCGCTATCTGCACGGTATAGCCCGGCTGCGACCTGCTACGATAGTATTCCGGCAGTATCCTGCCCGACTTGTCTGTGATATCTTTATAAAATGGTATCCATCCTTTGAGGCCAGCCTGATGCAGCAGTAAATCTTTTATTTTCAATCCTGCCTTGTTAGTGCCGCGTGCCTCAGGCAGATAGTCACCTATTGTTTTGTCAAGGTCCAGCTTATGCTGCTCATACAGGCGCATTACAGCCAGTGTGGTAGATAGCACTTTGGTACAGGAGGCCACATCGTACAGTGTTTTGTCTGTTACTTTTTCATGTTTTGAATAGTCGAGATGTCCGAATGACTTATCATAAAAAACATTGCCATTGCGGGTGGCCAGTATGCGGCAGCCCGGGAATGCCCCCTGAGCTATGCAGCGGGCTATAAACATATCCAGCTTGTCCAGCGATGCCTGTTCAGTAACGCCTGCCTCGGCAGGGAATACATCCCGCAGTACAACGGAAGGGTCTTTCAGCTTAACTCTGAGATTGCCGGGGGCGGGGCATATGCTCTGACCATCGGCGCAGGCCGTAACGGGCATAACGCCCCGTGGTTGCAGCTTTTTCAGTAGTACCTTACCCATTGCCTGCTCTGTAAGGGTATCATCTTCGTAACCTACAATGACCGAGCCTGCACCGCAGAAATACTGTGTAGCATAGGCATTACCCATGAGTACAATGAGTACATTGCGCATGCATGCCGCTTTCTGCAGCAGCGCTATGGCTTCATCACCCAGACCGTAGTTATGATTGGGCGAGAAGCTGACATTGTGTACCACAACAATAGCAGCGCCATACTGTGCCATATTATCCAGCATCTCCTGTGTTTTCTCTGTACCGGAGCCTTTGGGCAACCAGTAAACACCTATGTTGTCGAAACGATCTTCCAGCATTTCATACAGGGGTGTCGTTTCAGAGGCGTTGATGCCGAAGTAACCCAGGTTCATGGTGCCGTTCAGCTTGCGCAGCATCTGGTTATTGTCCCGTACCAGTGTTATGGCAGCGCGGGCACTGCGGGCACGTATACTATCTACGTCTTTGTTCAGGTCATGCACCAGATTATGCAGGCTTATGTTGCGCCAGCGGGTAAGCCCGGCATCATATTTTGCAGCCAGTATCTTCCGTACACTGTTTGCCAGCATCTGCTCTGTGATAAAACCAGAGTCTATAGCCGCCTTAATCTTTGCTATAGCAGTAGGTACATCCTGCGGAAACAGCAGTATGTCATTCCCCGCTGCAAATGCGCGGAGGTCGGCATCGCCCGGCTCAAAGTAAGTGGTAAGCCCTTTCATATTGAGCGCATCTGTTATTACCAGACCATCGTAGTGCATACGTTTGCGCAGGAGGTCGGTAATGGCAGGATAGGATAGCGTAGTAGGTATGTGTGGTGTACTCTCCAGAGCTGGTACCTCCAGGTGAGCTACCATAATGCTCTTCACCTTCTCTGCTATCATCTGCCGGAAAGGGTAAAGCTCCAGCGAGTCCAGCTCGGGCAAGGAGCGTGTGATAAGGGGCAGCTCATTGTGCGAGTCGGCACTGGTATTGCCATGACCGGGGAAGTGCTTGGCACAGGCCATAACACCATTCTGCTGCAGGCCCCGTACATAGGCACGGCCCAGCTTAGATACCAGTACTTTATTCTCACCAAAGGAGCGGGAGTTGATAACCGGATTGGAAGGGTTGTTGTTCACATCCACATCTGGTGCAAAGTTGATATGTACCCCCATACGGTTGCACTGAGCTGCAATAGCTGCTGCCATTTTGTACACGATATCGGCATTGCCGGTAGCGCCCAGCATCATCTGACGGGGCATAGGCTTTACACTATCCAGCCGCATACCCAGCCCCCACTCTGCATCCATGCCTATGAGGAGCGGCACCTGTGCCATCTGCTGATACTTATTGGTGAGTATAGCCTGCCGTGCCGGACCACCCTGCATGAATATAAGGCCACCTATCTGGTGACGGGAGAGCAGCTCTGTAATCTGGTCTTCATTATACTTTTTACCACCTGAGTATGCGGCCACCATAAATAGCTGACCTATACGCTCTTCCATTGTGAGTGCTTCATAAACACTATCTGCCCAGCGCTCTTTTTTTGTGTCTGTAACCCGCCGTGGCTTACATCTGTATACAGGCTGGGCCTGAATGCAGTTTGCTGCAAACGACAAGAACAAGGTAAAAGATGCAACTAACCGGAAGAATCTGCTCATAAAAACAAAAATAACTTTATTAGCTCAAGGAGACTGTTGTGTAAAGTAACAAGTGTGTAGAATTATTTGCGGCATACTATCTGCTTCAGGCCACATTGAATTATCTTTATAACGTTTATGTCGCACGAGTATTATATGCAGCGCTGCCTGGAGCTGGCACAGCGCGCCAAAGGGCAAACTACACCCAACCCTATGGTGGGGGCGGTGCTGGTACACAATGACCGCATAATAGGTGAGGGCTGGCACCACTTTTATGGTGGCTCCCATGCAGAGGTAAACTGCCTGGAAAGTGTAGCCGATGAGGATAAACCATTGATACCGGAGAGCACCATGTATGTGAGTCTGGAGCCATGCGCTCACTTTGGCATTACGCCTCCCTGTGCCAACCGCCTGGTGCAGGAAGGAATAAAAAAGGTAGTGATAGCTAACCGTGACCCCTTTGCCAAAGTAAACGGGAAGGGAATAGCGATACTTACCGAAAGCGGAGCAGAGGTGATAACGGGTATACTACAGGCAAAAGCCTGGTGGATGAACCGCCGTTTTTTCTGCTACCATACGCACAAGCGCCCCTATATAATTCTGAAATGGGCACAGACGGCAGATGGCTATATGGGCACTACGGCCCACACCAGCATTCAGATATCAGGGCCGGAGAGCCTTGCAGAATCTCATAAGTGGCGTACGCAGGAAGATGCCATAATGGTGGGATATACCACCGCACTCAATGACAACCCACTGCTTACAGCCCGCCTGTATGAGGGACGACAACCGCTGCGCATAGCACTGGATGCGGACAGAAACCTGCCGGATACCCACCGGATATTCAATGCCGACGCTGCTACGTGGATAGTGAACGAGCATGAGGAAACCCAGATGGGCAATGTGCATTATGTACGCATCCCGTTTGGCGATAACCTGCTGCCCGACCTGCTGCAACGCCTGCACCATGCAAAGGTGGTATCTCTCATAGTGGAGGGTGGTGCAATACTGCTGAACAGTTTTCTGGATGCGGGACTATGGGATGAAGCCCGTGTAATAACCGCTACCGGAAAGATACCGGATGGTGGTGTACAGGCCCCCGAAATAAAAAGGATGCCGGAATATACTACCAATTATGGTACTGATACTCTGAACCTGTATGTAAATGCTGCTGCAGGTATCAGATATGCAGAGGGGATGGAGCTATAGCTCTACGCACACATTCTTAGGTTCGGTAAAGAAGCGGAGTGCGTCCCAGCCGCCTTCACGGCCTACACCGCTGTTCTTAAAGCCACCGAAAGGTGTGCGGAGGTCGCGGAGGAGCCAGCAGTTAACCCATATGATGCCGCTTTGTACCTGAGCTGCAAGCCTGTTGGCACGGGATATGTCCTGAGTCCAGATGGTGGCGCTGAGACCGTAGTCGCTGGTATTTGCAAGCTGTAATGCTTCCTCCTCTGTGCTGAATGGCTGTAGAGTAACAACCGGGCCGAAAATCTCTTCCATATTGGTACGGCAGCCGGGGCCAAGACCTTCAATGATAGTAGGCTCTATGAAAAGCCCATTTTCGCAGCGGCCGGTGAGCTGAACCCGATTACCACCCAGGAGTATGGTGCCTCCTTCCTGCTTTGCCAGCTCTATGCAGCCCAGTACTTTGTCATAATGGAGGTGGCTTACCACAGCGCCCTGACGGCTGCTTTCCTCGAGTGGATCGCCGACGGTGAGTTTACGTACACGGGCTATAAACTCTTCTTTAAACTTCTCGTAAATAGTGTCCTGCACGAGTATGCGGCTACCGCAAAGGCATATCTGCCCCTGATTGCTGAATGAAGAAAGTACGGTAGTGCGTATCATTTTTTCCCAGTCGCAGTCGGCAAAAATGATGTTGGGATTTTTGCCGCCCAGCTCCAGAGATATTTTCTTGAACATAGGCGCCGCGACAGCAGCTATATCGCGGCCGGCACGGGTACTGCCCGTGAACGATATGGCTTTGATAGCAGGGTGAGCCACAATAGCGGAACCACAGCCGGGACCAGTGCCATGTACTATATTCAGCACACCTGCGGGCAGCCCAGCTTCTATGCATATAAGACTGAGCAGGTAAGCGGTCATAGGTGTGACCTCGCTGGGCTTGGCTACTACACAATTACCAGCGGCAAGTGCAGGGGCTATCTTCCATGTAAACAGGTAGAGCGGGAGATTCCATGGCGATATACAACCTACTATGCCTACCGGCTGGCGCAGGGTGTAATTAATGGCTTTATCTTCCATATTGTGGCTCTCTGTGCTGAAGTGCATGATGCCTGTAGCAAAGAAGCGGAAATTGCTGGAAGCGCGTGGTATATCTACCCGCTTGCTGAGTGAGAGCGGCTTACCGTTATCATTTGTCTCTGCCAGCGCCAGTGCGTCAAGATTTTCATCTATGAGCGTGGCTATACGGTTCAGTATGCGGAAGCGCTCTTCGGCAGGGGTAGTGCTCCATGATGGGAATGCTTTTTTAGCAGCAGCTACAGCAGCTTCAATGTCGGCCGTATCACTGTCAGGTGTCTGACTGTATGTTTCGCCGGTAGCCGGATTTACATTGGGCATGTATTTGCCATTGATAGGAGACTGGAGTGCGCCTCCTATATAATTGGCTATCTGTGCTGCTGCTGAAAGATTCATGGTGCAAAAATAGTGATTTGTGTTTTGCAGGGTGTATTGTGTTGTAATTGCGCACTTGTTTTTAAAGTGGGAAGTTATTGTCGGGACGTTACTTAACTAATTGTAAAGCAGCAATTTATATTTATTTTCTGCTGGAGAAACTTCTCAAAAAGGTTACAAAAATTGCTCGCGCGATTTATGTAATATGATTAGGGTTTTCAGCACATTTGCATTAATGAGCTGGTGTATGTTTTCTAATATCAGGGTAGGTATCTGCATTCGATATAGCTTTATTAGTGGCCTGTATGTAAGTTGGGACAATAGCATGTAACCGGCAAAACGATAAAATGTTGTGTGCTGTATACTGCATATGCTATGTGGCGCTGTGCATAGCATATTAAAATGTTTCTGCGGCATGTGGTTGGTTATCAATTATATATGTAATCGACGCCGCGTTTTTCTGTGTTTGTGATTTAAAATTTTTGTGAAAATTCTGCAGCGATTGATTTCTGTATGGAATATTAATCGTAATATTGCGATAGGTTATTGACAATGGGAGCAAGTAAAACAGAATTGTTTACAGACCGGCAGAATGAGGTAGCAGCTATGGCGAAGGCAATAGCGCACCCTGCACGTATAGCTATATTGCAGGAACTGCTGAAAGCAAATGCCTGTATATGTGGCGATCTGGTAGCAGAGCTGGGCCTGGCACAGGCGACGATATCGCAGCATCTGAAGGAGCTGAAGAAAGCGGGGCTGATACAGGGGACTGTAGAGGGGGCCAGTGTGTGTTACTGTATAAACCCCAGAGTATGGGCCGAATACCGGAAGGTATTTGCAGGAATGTTTAAAGAGTTGCCCCAAAGTAACTCCTGCTGCTAGCAGGGATTTTTTTTACCAAAATTAATCGCAATATTGCAATTGATAATAAAAACAAATACAATGACAAACGAACAGGAACTGAAGGAAATGGTGAGGCAGAAGTATAGTGAGATAGCCTTGCAGGACAAAGAGACCAATGCAGCATCGTGCTGCGGTGCGGGTGGGTGCAGTACGGAGGTGTATAACATAATGAGTGACGACTACAGTACACTGGAAGGTTATAACCCTGATGCTGACCTGGGACTGGGATGCGGACTGCCTACACAGTTTGCACAGATACGCCCCGGTGATGTGGTGATAGACTTAGGTAGCGGTGCAGGTAATGATTGTTTTGTGGCACGCTCACAGACAGGGGCAACCGGTAAAGTAATAGGAATAGACTTTACCGAGGCTATGATACAGAAGGCCCGTGCCAATGCTGAAAAACTGGGCTATAACAATGTGGAGTTTCGCCAGGGAGATATAGAGAAAATGCCTGTAACAGCAGGTGTAGCCAATGTGGTGGTGAGCAACTGTGTGCTGAATCTGGTGCCGAACAAGGGCAATGTGATAAAGGAAATATTCAGGGTACTGAAAACGGGTGGCCACTTCAGCATATCGGACATAGTGCTGGAAGGAGAACTGCCTGCCAACCTGCAGCAGGCTGCTGAAATGTATGCCGGCTGTGTGAGCGGCGCTATACAGAAAGCGGAGTATCTGCGACTGATACAGGAGGCGGGATTTGATTCGATAACTGTGCAGAAGGAGAAGCAGATAGTAATACCGGACGATATACTGAGCAATTATATGAGCGCAGAAGAAATAGCTGCATTCAGAAACAGCAGTACAGGTATTTACAGTATTACTGTATATGGCCGTAAGCCGGACTGCTGCACACCGGGCAGCGGCTGCTGCTAACAGCCAAAGACGTGTGGAATGATATAGCCAGTCTGCAATCTCAACAATAAACAGTTATTGAACAATGAGGTTGCAGACCGGCTTTTATGAATAACGGATAGGGGCATAAATTATCAACTATCTACGTTTGTCTGAAAACGCCGGATAAACACGATGAAACCATAAGCGCAACATGAGAAACTATGTAGCAGAGCTGATAGGGACATTTGCAATAGTATTCTGCGGTACAGGGGCTATTGTCATTGACCAGCACACCGGTGGTGCAGTAACGCATGTGGGCATTGCTACAACCTTTGGGCTGGTGGTGATGAGCATGATATATGGCCTGGGAAGTATATCGGGTGCGCATCTGAACCCGGCAGTAAGTATTGCTTTTTCTATAGCAGGGAGGTTTCCTGCGAGGGAGATATTGCCTTACGTAATCAGCCAGCTACTAGGTGCAATACTGGCCAGCCTAACACTGAGTTTACTGTTTCCGCTCAACGAAACACTGGGGGCTACACTGCCCACCGGCAGTGCCTTACAGTCATTTGTGCTGGAAGGGATACTTACGTTTTTCCTTATGCTGGTAATTATTAATGTAGCAACGGGGAGTAAAGAGCAGGGCATGTTTGCCGGGCTGGCTATAGGTGGTGTAGTAGCACTGGAGGCGATGTTTGCCGGGCCGGTATGCGGCGCATCTATGAACCCTGCACGCTCTGTGGGACCAGCACTGGTATCGGGACATACAGCGTATCTGTGGGTGTACCTTGCGGCCCCGGTGCTGGGGAGTGCATGCGCGGTGATGGTGTGGAAATATTTAACAGGGAAAAAAACGGAACAAAAATGAGAATTGCATTATTCAGCGACATACATGCAAACCTGCCTGCACTGGAAGCCTGCCTGGCAGATATAGACAGCCGGAAGCCCGATGCGGTGTACTGCCTGGGAGACCTGGTGGGGTACAACATATGGCCTAACGAGGTAATAGCAGAGATACGCAGGCGTGGTATTCCTACCATAGCTGGAAATTATGATTATGGTATAGGGCGTGGGATAGATGAATGCGGATGTGCATATAAGACAGAGGAGGAGCGCGATATGGGTAAGGTATCTATAGCGCTGACGAATGAACTGGTAAGACCTGAAGAGCGGGCATACCTGCGAACACTACCGGCTCATATAAGGGTGGAGTATCAGCTGAATGATGACAGGCTGGTGCTACTGCTGGTGCATGGCAGCCCGCGTAAAATAAACGAATACCTGTTTGAGGACAGGGATGAGAAAAGCATGGCCCGGATCATGGAGACTGCAGATGCAGATATCATGTGCTTCGGGCATACGCATAAGCCTTATCACAGAGTGATAGATACGGGAACGGCAGAAGCGCCTTATTACAGACATGCCATCAATACGGGGTCGGTAGGGAAGCCGAAGGATGGCGATGCAAGAGGTGGGTATGTGCTGCTTACTATAAATGAATACGCGGCGGCAGATAAGAAAGGGTCGGTACATGTGGAGTTTGTACGGTTTAGCTATGATGTAGAGAGGGCTGCACGGGCTGTGGAAGAGAGTGTATTGCCGAATGGATATGCAGCTATGCTGAGGAATGGTAAGTAAGACCCGGCAGTAGCTGAAATGTATGACCATCATTACAGCATACAGTACCTTTACTGTAAAGCTGCTGTATGCTGTACATTACCCAACTGATATATGTGGCCGAGGGCCAGGAGGCTGTATTTCATGAATTTGAAGACAGGGCTATACCGCTGATAGCTGAGTATGGCGGTGAGCTGCTGCTACGCAGCCGTTACGGACAGCATATAGCAGGCAGTATGGAACAGCCGTATGAGATACACCTTATACTATTCCCATCCATGGCACACTTTGAGCGGTTCAGTGCCGATGAGGGACGAAAGGCATTCTTACACCTGAAAGCGCAGTCAGTGAGGGCGTCACTGCTGGTAGGTGGGGAACGGTGGTGAGGAGGTGTTTTCTGATGCTGTATGAACCAGATTAATTCCTGCAAATTCTATAGTAGCTGAGTCCTTTTCTGGAACGTGCTGCCATGCCATTGCCGGTAAATTTCCATTTGTTATGGAACTTTTGGGAGGAGCCGTTAGGGTCCAGTACTACGGCTTTACCTTTCTGTATCCAGCGGCCGTGCAGGTCTATCTTTTTTGTGGGGTCAGAATAGTCGCGGAATGAGTAGGTGTGGTCATTGTTCAATATCAATGATATCTGTGAAGGGTCACCTGCAGATGTACTGTAGTGACCGGAGATATCATCTCCTGCATGGCGTGCATGGGAGAAGCTGCTCATGAGCAGCAATGAGGATGTGAAAACAGAAAGGCGGAGGCTTGCAGTCATAATACTGTGGTTTCAGTAGGTGAAGTGATAAATATGATGGCACAGCGGTAAAGCTGTCACTACAAGTTACGTGTTTTCTGTATGAACAGCAAAACGGTATCCGGGATACCGCTTTTGTATTCTTTATGATTTTATTTAGTAAGTATATCTTTAATTTGTCTGATAACCACGCAAGATGAAAAAGATACACATACTACTGATAGCGATACTGGCCTGTGCTAATATGCTTATGGAAAGCTGTAGCAATACTGATAAGAGTGCCCGCCAACTGGAGGGTACATGGCAACTGACCGGCATACAACTGCGAAAAGGGTATGAGATGGCAAAGGACGACAGTATGGGGTTTGCTCTTGCCAATCTGGGGCTTGCGCTACATGGGTTTAATAAGTTATACCTGCGTGGGGACAGTATGTTTTTTGATGAAAGCTTTCAGGGAGTGTATAGGGTACAGGATACCTTTCTGTATCTAACCAATAATGGGGAGGTAGATACACAGATATATGAGGTGCGGAATGACAGCCTGTTCCTTAATGAAACCGGCAGTGATGGCGCACTGGCATTTGCGCGGGAGAAGTAACGAGCCTATGTTGTGGTATTGAGTAATTCTGTAGGCGGGTAGCCGAATTGTTTTTTGAAGATATAGGAGAAGTGGGACAGGTTTTCAAAGCCCACTTCAAAGATGACATCCATTGGCTTTTTCTGCTTTTCGGCAATCATGTAGTGTGCCAGTGCCAGCCGGCGCTGTGTGAGCCATTTCTGAGGAGTGGTATTATATGTTTTTTTGAAATCGCGCTTAAAAGTTGTCAGGCTTCTGCCCGTGAGATAACTGAACTTTTCCATTGGCATATTGAACATGTAATTCTTCTCCATGTAGGTGATAAGGTCTGCTTTGTGTGGTGGATCAAAGTTTGCCAATATGCCATCTATTCCCGGGTCTATTACCCTGAGGATACTAATGGCTTCAGTTATTTTCAGGGATGCAATGTGTTCGGGGATATTGTTTATGTCGAAATAGGGGATAAGAGAAGCCAGACAACTTTTAAGCAGGGGATGATTGTTATAGCAGCGGATACCGGGCATGGGTATTGTCGTTGCATTAAGCTTTACCCCGGCATAGAAATCAGAGAGTATTTTCTTTGAAAGCAGCATCACAACAGTTTTATGTGGCTGACCATCTTTGGGATAATTGATAATGGTAGCTGGCTGGTTTCTGGGTATGAGGAAGATATCGCCAGCCTGGAATGTATAACTGTTTTCAGACTGAACGACGCGCGTTTCGCCAGAGATGAACCAGATGAGCATGTGGTGGTCAAATACAATTTCTGACCTGAACAGCTTATCCTCATAGCAGGAGAGTTTAATATCGGGTGTTATATACTTTGACGTATGCTCCATGCGTATGCATTGTGTAGTGATGCTGTACAAATTTAACCATTGCCATGCAGTGCTTCATTTTACTTTTCCGGTGCTGAAAGGAATGTGATACCTGACCACCGCTGGCCCAGATGCCATAGCCGGGTGGCACTGGCTTCGTCCAGAGAATAGGGCTGTACGCCACGTATCGTAGCGGGATCTTCATAGTTGTGTTCTATACCCAGGTCCAGTTCTGCGACATCGGCATTCTCACAGTAAACACCACCCAGATTGCGGAGCATGGGGCTTGTGGCACACCATACGGTAGTAGCAGCACCCTGAGGAATAGTTTTTGCTTTAGCTGCTACATGCGGCAGCACATTACCATCTGCATCATAAAATCCCATTTGCTGCATGAGCTCCTGTGGGGCTTCTCTGGCAAGTTCTGTACCTGCAATGTTGCCCGGGTGTAATGAAAAGGCACGCACATTATTTGCCTGGGCACGGTCATCGAGCGCGGCGGTAAACAGATTGCAGGCTGTTTTTGACTGACCATAGCCCTGAAGGGTTTCGTAGGGGCGGTTTTCGAAATTAGGGTCATCAAAGTTGAACGGGGCCATCTGGTGACCAAAGGAGGAGACGTTAATAACGCGGGCTCCATTGGCTTTTACCAGTGCAGGCCATAAGCGGGCTACAAGCCGGAACTGTGCCAGAAAGTTAACGGCCAGCTGGGACTCTATGCCACTACTGGTTCTCCTGAGTGGCACCCACATGATGCCGGCATTATTTATGAGCATGTGCAACGGGCTGCCGGTAGCCAGAAAATTCTCTGCAAAGCGGTCAATAGATTCAGGACTCAGGAGGTCTGTTTCTGCAATTTCCACATTGGGGAAATGCTGCAGATTTCTTCCTGCCTTATCCATGTCTCTAGCCGGTACTATGACCCTGGCACCTGCAGCGGCCAGGACTCTGGTGGTTTCCAGTCCGATGCCGGTATTGCCTCCCGTTACGATGGCAACTTTACCGGTAAGGTCTATACCCTGAATGACATCTGCAGCAGTGGATGTGGCATTAAAGCCGGAATGGATAGGATGCTGTAATGCTCCCTGATAATTGTTCTGTTTCATATCGCGTTGTTTTTAAAACTGACAGAACAAAAGTAGGATGGGTAAAAAGTTCAGGCTTTGTTTAAAAGGCCATTTTTGCTTTGTTTATAGGGTCAGGTGTAATAGCATAAAATACATATGTATCAATTGTATCGACATTTTAACAGTCTCAATGATTGCATCTTGCTGTAACAAACCGCTCTACCTTCCCTAAATTTGTAACTTTAAAGTAAATGTGCATAGACTGTGGAAGAAAAATGCCCAGGTATGGGTTACTTTCTTTATAAAAAGGTATTAACAAGTGCAAAGCCCAACAACCACGGAACAAGAGCTTTTGGCTGCCTTAGCTAACGGGCAAAGGGTGGCTACCGAACAGATATACCGCCAAAACTATCATATAGTGAGCGGGTGGCTGGTGAAGAACGGAGGTTCGGCATCGGACGCGGATGATTTGTTTCAGGAGGCGATGGTGATACTGTATAGCAAGGCGCAGGATGAGGAATTCAGGCTTACGTGCAGTGTAGGTACTTATCTGTTTGCCATCAGCAAACATCTGTGGTATAAAAAGCTGCACCGCCAGAGCCGGGAACCGGTGGCGCTTTATGACAATACGGCAACGGACGAAGACGAAAGGACAGGAATAGCTTACGAGGACGATATTAATGCCCATGAGGAACGAGAGGCGCACTACCAGCAACTGGATGCGGCGCTGGACCAACTGGGAGAGCCCTGCCGCTCTATACTGAGGGCTTACTACCATCAGGATAAGAGCATGCAGGAAATAGCGGCAGACTTTGGGTACACGAACCCGGACAATGCCAAAACACAGAAGTATAAATGTCTGGCGCGGCTGCGAAAGATATTTAATGCGATGTAAGCAATAAGTTAACTACGTACTTTTTATATAAGATGTCTATCAATAAAGTGAATATATGGGAGTTGGCTGAATCCTATCTGGCCGGCTCTCTGCCACAGCAGGATGTAGCGCAACTGAATGACAGGCTGAAAACAGATGCTGTATTTGCTGCGGAATTTAACGACGCTGTGAATCTGATACGTGCGGCTACCGACAGCGGGAAGCACAAACGTTTCCGCAGTATGGTGCAAGATATAAGCATGCAGCAGAAAGACGCTCCCAAAGCAGAAAAGAAGGCAAGGCATATATTACTGACGCCGCAACTGTGGCGGACAGCGGCGGTAGCGGCAACTGTGGCTATATTTACCTCTACAGTGACCTTCTGGAGCCTGAAGCCATCTCTGAACAAAACAGAATCAAAGTATAACCGCATAAGCCGTGAGGTGACCGGACTGAAGGCCGAACAGGCCCGCCAGCTGGCCCGCCAGAAACAACTGGAGCAGGACCTGGCCGACCAGGCAAAGAAAAGCCTGCAGCCAACATCGGACGTAAAAACAACGGGTACCGGTTTTGCGCTTACGAACAACGGTTATTTTGTGACGGCCTACCATGTGATACATGACGAAAACGGGTATGGCGATTCGGTATATATACAAAACAGCAATGGTCAGTATTTCAAGGCATCGCTGGTGACATTTGATGCTGATGCTGATGTGGCTATCATGAAGGTGGATAAGGGTGGCTTCCGTTTTGGTAAGGGAGAACTGCCTTATTCTTTCCCTCAGAGCAAGGCGGGACTGGGTACACACATTTTCACACTGGGTTACCCGTCGGAAGACATTACGTATAGTGAGGGCTACATAAGCAGCCGTAACGGTTATGACGGAAATGCAATGCAGTACACACTGGAGCTGCCTGCAGGACATGGACAGAGCGGATCGCCGCTGATAGATAATAAGGGCAATATACTGGGACTGCTGACGGCGGTAGGCTCACAACTGGAAGAGAAAACATATGCGGTGAGTACCAAAGCTATAGTGTCCCTGCTGCATAAGCTACCGGACGAGAAGAAGGTGAAACTGCCTAAAACGGCTCACATAGCCCGCATGAGCAGGGAGGAGCAGATAGAAAAGATGGAAGCCTATACCGTAAGTGTAAAGGTGTACAAGAAGAACTAACAAAGCATAGCAATATTATAATACAGAGGCCGGGCAGTAGTCCGGTCTTCCTTTTTGTGGGGGGTAGGGGGTCAGCTTATCTTACTCCAGTGTGCCTGTTTTTTCTGCTGGGTAAGCAGGTAGCGGAGGTGCTGATGCTGTGCCATCATGAGGGATGGGTCGGCGGTGAGGAGACGGAGCGCTGCTATACGGGTTTCTTCCAGTATGCCGCTATCCTGCACTATATCTGCAATCTTGAACTTCAATGCACCGCTCTGCTGTGTGCCATGGAGATCGCCGGGGCCGCGCATGGCCAGGTCTTCCTCGGCTATACGGAAGCCGTCATTGGTGGTTACCATTACCTGCAGGCGGCGATAGCTATCGTCGGATATTTTACTGCCAGCCAGTAAAATACAATATGACTGCTCGGCACCACGGCCAACACGCCCGCGCAACTGATGCAGCTGAGACAGCCCGAAACGCTCTGCACTCTCTATAAGCATTACTGAGGCATTAGGCACATTTACCCCTACCTCTATAACGGTAGTGGCAACCAGTACATTGGCCTCGCCTTTTACAAAGCGGTGCATATTACGTTCGCGCTCTGCGGGGTCCTGCCGGCCATGTACCATGGCTATACGGTAGCGATTTTCATCGAACCAGACCTTTACCTGCTGATAGCCTTCCATGAGGCTTTCATAGTCCAGCTTTTCAGACTCCTCTATGAGCGGGTACACGATATAGACCTGCCGGCCTTTGTCTACCTCGCTGCGCATGAACTCCATAACCTTTGCCCGCTGCATATCGCGGGCCATGATGGTTTTTATGGGCTGCCTGCCGGGGGGAAGCTCATCTATTACAGATACTTCCAGATCGCCATACATGGTCATGGCCAGGGTGCGGGGTATGGGTGTAGCGGTCATGACCAGTACATGAGGCGGTAATTCATTTTTCTGCCACAGGCGTGCGCGCTGTCCTACACCGAAACGGTGCTGCTCATCTATCACGGCCATGCCCAGGTTGTGAAACTTTACCTCGTCTTCAATGAGGGCATGGGTACCTACTACTATGCGTAGTGAGCCATCGGCCAGCTGCTGCAGAATTTCTTTGCGTACGCGGCCTTTGACGCTGCCGGTGAGCAGGCGCACTTCTATGCCCATCTGCTCCAGTAGCTCTGATATGCTGTAATAGTGCTGCTGTGCCAGAATTTCGGTAGGTGCCATGAGGCATGCCTGAAAGCCATTGTCCAGCGCCAGCAGCATGGTCATAAGGGCTACGATGGTTTTACCACTGCCTACATCGCCCTGCAGGAGACGGTTCATCTGCCGGCCGGTGCCGGTGTCCTGCCTTATTTCCCGCAGTACACGCTTCTGTGCACCGGTAAGTGCAAAGGGCAGGTGCTCCCGGAAAAATGTATTGAAATGGTCGCCTACGGTAGTGAACTGCCAGCCAGCCTGAGCCGTATGCTGTAACCGCAGCCGGCCGATGGATAGCTGAGAGAGGAACAGCTCTTCCCACTTCATGCGGTGGCGTGCTACCTGCTCGTGCTCTTCGGTATCGGGGAAGTGTATCCAGCGCAGTGCCTGATAGCGATTGCAGAGGCGGTACTGATTCAGTATATCGGCAGGTAGTATCTCTGGTACGTCTCCGGGCTGTAACCGCTCCATGAGTGCCTGGGTAAGTTTGGCAAAAGAGCGATTGGTAATTCCTTTTACCCGCAGTTTTTCTGTAGTGGGGTACATGGGCTGCCTGCCGGGCGTGGCCTGCTCACTGCTGAGTAACTCAATTTCGGGGTGGGGGATATTGATCACTCCATTGAATGCATTGAGCTTGCCATATACCAGATAGCGGGCATCGGGCTTCAATGTTTTCTTCATCCACTGAGCACCCTGAAACCATAACAGCTCTATGCGTCCTGTATCGTCATAAAGCGTAGCTACCAGTCTGCGCTTACGACCCTCGCCCTCTTCTATGATATTAATAAGCGTACCCTGTAGCTGCACATAATCGGCACGGGGGTCAATGAACCCGATACGGGTAATCTGTGAACGGTCAGAGTAGCGGTAGGGGTAGTGGTGCAGGAGGTCTTCAAAAGTGGCTATACCCAGTTCTGCCCGCAGGAGGTCGCCCCGCTGGGGGCCTACCCCCTTGAGGTATTCAATAGGTGAGTCTGATATGGGTGCCAGATTGCTGATGGAGCAAAAATACTATATGCAGCGCAAGATAGGAACGCATAAAAAAGGCCCCGCTTTTGCGGGGCCCGGTACTACGTCTGTGTGTGTAATAGTATTATGGGAATTTCACACCAGGATACTTGTTGGCATCCGTTTGTGGAATTGTAGCTTTATAATAGTTGTTTACAGATGTAATCACATGGTTTGCCAGGAGGGCATTGCCACGAGGATTGAGATGCAGACCATCCAGAGAGAATGCTCCACCACTTACAAATTCGGTGCTGTATTCGATACCGTTATAAGTCATGCCACTTTCCAGAGATTTGAAGAACATATCCATATCTACCAGGGCCATAGCACGTTCCTGAGCTTTCAGCTTAATGATATAGTTGTAACGCTCTGTGATGTTACGGATGTTCTGCAGTTCATCGGTAGTAAGTACATACTCGCGGGGAATAGGCTTGATGCTACCCCAGCCTGCGCATGTGATGGAATCGCGGGGAACGGTAAGCAACAGCAATTCGCCGGGAACTGCCTGACGGGTCTTGTTGTCATTATCTTTAATAATGAAGTAGTTCTGACCGAGGTTAAATACTTTGTCATTAAGATTGCTGTACAGTGCCATGAGCGTATCGGCAAGTCCCTGACGCTCAATGGTAAGACCATTCATAGGTACGGTAGTAAAGTAAGGCAGCGCCGTAATGTCTGGTATTGTCATGAGTGCACCGTAAGAAGATGTACTGGAAATAGCAGAAAGGGCAGAGTCATAAAGATTGCCAAATACATCTACCGGAGTGATATCTCTTGTATTGTAGATATTAAGTGTAACGGGAGCGGCATTGCCGGTTCCGTCGCCCTGACCACCAGCCAGTGCATAGCCCATTACATCCCATATACCCAGCCACATAGTAAAGAATGTAGGGTGTACATTGAATACACGCGCATACAGCTCATCCAGCGGACGCTTAGTGGGGTCGTAGAAGAAACGGCGTGCATAGGAGTTAATACCGGCATAGCCCATAACAGGAAGATCGGCCACGCGCATACCTGGTACGGCCATAGCATTAATCTGCTTGTTATTGCCCTGACCTACAAACTGCCAGCTGCCGTTACTGTCCAGAGGCAGTGTGGTAGCTTTTGGTGCCAGAGATACGGTGCCGTCACAGTATGTGGTGGTGTTTAACACCAGTTTAGGACCGGGATAACCATTGTCGCCGGTAACGAGCGGCAGAATGAAGGGAGCAACAGCACCCTGACCATCGGTAATTGTTTCAAACTGCTCGAACAGGCGCTGCGGATAAGAGTTAAGCTGACCGGAAACGGTAAGACTATTATCGGCAAAGCCCGCCGAGAAAGAGCAACCCACTGCCAGATAGTTGGTAAAGTTGGCATTACCAGAGGTGGCGGGGGTAGTAACATTTGCATTGGGACGGCAGGCTGCAAACAGCATTGCAATAGCCCCAATGGTATATATCTTTTTCATCTGTCGGATTTTTTCTGTTTTTTAGAAGTTATAGTACAGGCCGATAGCTGGAGTAGCAGCAGTAGATTTATATACACCGCTGAAACCACCGTAGTTATAGTCGCCACGACGTTTTACGCCGTTTACGCCTTCGAAAGCAGCCATAAGTGTAAGACCACGGGCAGCCTTAACTGTCATACCACAGGTGAGTATCACACGATCAGCATCAGGAAGGTCGGGCGATACGAAACCGTTAGTAACAGGTGTGGGGTCGTAAGCTGCACCACCCATGATGGAAACCACACGGCTTATGCGGTAGCAGGCACCTATGCGGGTAGTGAGTGTGTTGCGGTAACGACGTGGTGCACGCACATTCTCCAGAGATGAAGTTGTTTCTTTGAAATCGAAACGGAGCGTATCATATGAGTTCCAGCCTGCATAGTTGAGGTCGAGCTGGAGCGTAAGGTCATCAACCGGACGCCAGCCAACACCCGCTGACAGGATGCCTGGCAGCGGCAGACGGGAAGAAAAAGTTGTATTGGGGAAAGAGCTGGTAAGTGAGGCCGGTACTGTGAACTTAGCAGAACCACCGTCTACGTCCATATTGACCTGAGAACGGTAAGAAACGCCAAACTGCAGACCGTCATGCACCTTCATCTGAGCGCCGGCATTGAAGCCAACACCGGTAGCATTGCCATGCAGATGAGCCTGACCATCGTCTATATCGGCACCCTGCTGACCGTGTACCGGCATAGCCTGACGGAAATCGACAGAGCCGGTAGCAAATACGAAGCCTGCACCTACTGACAGCCATTCAGAAGCACGATAGCTGACTGTAGGCTGGAAGAATATGGTTTGGAGGTCAACAGACTGAACGATGTATTTACCCAGCCAGTTGTCATCCCACTTAGTACCGGAGCCGAATGGCGTATATATGCCCAAACCCAGACCGAAGCGGCTGTCTTCAGAAACACGACCACCGATATAGAAATTGAACGGAGTGAATGTCTGAGAAGTAGTGACCTCGTTAGAAGAAGTAACACCAGAGTTGTCGCGGTTGCCATAAGCAGTAGCAGGCATGATAAAAGCCATACTGCCATAAACCTGTATTCCTTTCAGGCGGGCGAGGCCACCAGGATTATAAACTATGGTAGACGCGTCCCATGGCCAGGCTGTACCTGAACCACCCATCGCGATCTGCCTTAGCCCCTGCAGGTTGAGCTGGTAACCGCCACCGAAAGATGCCATTGCAGACAACAGCAATGATGCGGTCATTAGTTGTTTCTTCATAATCATTTTGTTAAAAGAATATAACGAACCCGATATGTTGTTTCACTATTTGGGTATTAAGGTATAGTGAAATGACAATAAAAACAAATGCCGGATTCAAATATCTGCAAATATAAGCGTTAAGACACGGCAATACCAATGGTAGCGATGCTAATTTTTACCCCCGGTACCGTCAGTAATGCCAATGCACAGGCCTCCAGAGTGGCCCCGGTAGTGAGTACATCATCTATGAGCAGGATGTGCCTGCCTGCTATGTGTGCGGCATCCCTGACCTCAAATGCTCCTGCCATATTCTCTGCCCGCTCTGTGCGGGTTTTCTGTGTCTGGCTGTCTGTTTTGCGGATACGGTGCAGGTGATCATTGCCTGTGGGCAGCTGCATGGCGGCAGCCAATGATGCCGCTATAATACTGCTCTGGTTATAGCCACGGGTGGCCTGGCGGGTAGGGTGCAGCGGTACGGGGATGACCATATGGGTATCATGGGCCCATCCTGCGGCCATCAACTGCTCTCCCAGCCGGGTACCCAGCCATGTGCCTATCTCCGGCCGGTTATGATACTTGAGGGCGTGTACCAGATGCTGCAGCAGCCCATCTGCTGTGAACCAGGCCCACGAAGTAGCCCTGACGAACGGGAAGCGACCGGAGAAACGCTGTTCTGTATCATTGTCGTGGCGGCTGTGATAGCCGGTTTCAGGAACTTCCAGGCAACAGGAAAGACATAATACCTGCTCGCCGTCAATAAGCGGACGGCGGCAACCCTCGCACAGTACGGGGAAAAACATATGTGCAAATCCCTGTCGGAGCTGTAGCAGGGAGAGGAGCGGCATAGATGGTCAATTAATGATTAAATTTACTGATACATCTTGAAATAATACTTTATTTTATTCTCTTCCAGTATCATTTCGCCATCCTGGCAGCGCACCACCTTTAATGTACGGTTGTTTTTACCGCTACAATTGAGCGACTGACCACCTCCCAGTTCTTTAATAAACCATGAGGGCTGACTATCGGGGTCGGAAGTACCGTAGATAAAACCTTGTCTGCCATCGGATGAAGGACCGGTAATGTAGGCAGATCTGATATTTTCGTCAGGGTCTATACGTCCGGGACCATCGGCGGTACGTTTATATACCGTCCACCGGCCTATCATAATATCAATATCTGTGACGGGCAGGGTGGAGTCGTTTTTACGCAGAACAATGGTCTTAACGGTATCAGAGCTGTCGGTAACAAAACGGTATATGCCTTTGGCATTGAACATTACCAACTCATCGGTGGTGCGCGACAATACCTTATATGATGCAGTGCCGAGGTTGAGAATGCTATCTTCAGACAGGAGGTAAACGCCCTCATATATAAATCCCTTACGATAGTGATAGGAGAAGGAGTCTTTGGCAAAGAAGTGCATGAACAGCGTATCTGTAAATGGGGTGACGGTACTATCCGGCGTCATACGCACGGTTTCCCGCCAGCGGCCGGGCACTATCAGTTTCTGTTTTTTGCGATTGATGGCACCGGCCGTAAGGGGTACCATCAGCAGCATGATGAACAGTATTTGTAAGAATCTGCGCATTGACACAAATGTATATAAACGAATGAACTGCCCGAAAATTATATACATCATCCTTTTACCTCATCGCCTGTGGATTTCTGTGCCAGTACTGCCAGCTGCAGGCGGATGCTTTCGTGATGAATACGGGCATACAGCTCTGTAATAAACTCCTGGCTGAGACCATTGGCACTACCTCTTGCACCGCGTGTTTCCACTATTTCGCGCCAGCGGGCCGGCTGGTAAGCAGTCATGTTGCATAATTGTTTCACGGTGCCTATCTGTGCGCTGAGTTCCATACGGCGGGCAACGAGGTCTATTATTTCTGCATCCAGCGTATCCATCAGCTGGCGCAGATATTCCAGCTGCTCTGCCCCGCTCATGTCATGGGTGTGCTCTTCCCGCACAATGAGCGTACTGAGAATTTCTGCCAGGCGAGCTGGTGTTATCTGCTGTGCGGCATCGCTGAGGGCCGTATCGGGGGTGGGGTGACTTTCTATAATAAGGCCGTCAAAGTGCATATCCAGTGCTTTCTGGGCTACCTCGGCTATGCGCTCCCTGTTGCCGGTAATGTGGCTGGGGTCGCAGAAGAGGGGTAGTGATGGCCTGCGTCTTTTCAGTTCTATAGGTATGGGCCAGTTGAGCTGATTGCGATATCCATTGGGGGATGTATAGCCGGAGAAGCCACGGTGAATGGCCGCTACATCGGTAATGCCGGCTTTCTCCAGCCGCTCAACAGCACCCTCCCACAGGGCCACATCAGGATTGACGGGGTTTTTTACCATAACCGGGATGCCCGTTCCTTTCAGAGCATCGGCTATGCGCTGCACCTGAAAAGGATTGACCGTGGTACGTGCGCCTATCCACAGGACATCTATTCCGTACTGCAGCGCCAGCTCTACATGGGCGGGCTCTGCCACTTCTGTAGCCATAGGAATACCATACTGTGCACGGGCTTCCTGCATCCACCGGAGGGCGTCAGCGCCATGGCCTTCGAACGCGCCCGGTTTAGTACGGGGTTTCCATACGCCGGCACGCATAAGCTGCACATTCATACCCGCCAGCGCCTGTGCCATAGTCATTACCTGCTCTCTGCTCTCTGCGCCACACGGACCTGCGATAATGAACGGCCTTGCTGTTCTGAAAAATGACATAATGCAAAGGTAAAAGGTTAATGGTGCAATTGTCTTATAGCACTATTGAGATAAAAAGTTAAAAGGACATTAGAAGCGTATATGTGGCGTAATGAATTAACGCAGGCATCAGATTTTATTATTAAATTTATGACATGATAAAACGGCTATTTGATATCGTACAGCAAAGGAGCGAACAGACTCCGGATAATACCATGCTGGCTGCCAAGGAAAACGGGCAATGGCGTACCTACTCGTGCCGTGAGGTGTGGGATACTGCCCGTAAAATGGCAGGCGGACTGCTGAAAGATGGAATAGCCAATAGTGTACTGGAGCCGGAAGCGCAGGAGAAGATAGCCATTATATCGCCCAACAGGCCTGAGTGGATGATAACGGACGTAGCCGTGCAGCTGACGGGTGCCGTACTGACACCGGTATATCCTACCATAAGCCCCAATGACCTTGTATATGTGCTGAGTGAGGCTGAGGTAAGGACTGTATTTGTGGCCAATGCAGAAATATATGAGCATTTCAGAGAGGCATTCACGCAGATACCCACACTGAAAAAAATATATTCTTTTGACAGGCTGGATGGGGTAGCGCACTGGAGTGAGCTGACAGAAAGAGGGCTGCAACCGGATGAGTCTTTAATGTCGCGCATAGGGCCGGAAACCCTGGCTACAATTATATATACATCGGGTACAACGGGTAACCCCAAAGGGGTAATGCTGACCCATAATAATATAGCAAGTAATGTAAGAGACTCTATGCCTGTATTCACCTTTGCCCACTCGGGAGCGAAGGCGCTCAGTTTTCTGCCGCTCAATCACATCTTTGAGCGAATGGTGACATATGTATATCTGCACTCTGGTGTGAGTATATATTATGCCGAGAGTATGGATACGATAGGGCTGAACCTGAAAGAGGTAAAACCTATGGTATTTACTACCGTGCCCCGCCTGCTGGAAAAGGTATATGAGCGCATCATGAATACCGGTATGGAACTGAAAGGCATAAAACGAGGTTTGTTTTTCTGGGCACTGGCATTGGGTAAGCAATATGACAATGTGAAACCCGGCAGCCTGTGGTACCGTATGCAGTTATGGCTGGCCAATAAGCTGGTATTCAGTAAGTGGCGTGAAGCGCTGGGCGGTAATGTAAAGGCAATAGTGACAGGCTCGGCAGCCTGCCAGGAAAGGCTGGCGCGCATATTCAGCTCGGCCGGGGTAACGATAATGGAGGGATATGGACTTACAGAAACATCACCGGTAATATCGGTAAACCGTTTTGAAAGTGATGGCCGCAGAATAGGTACCATAGGGCCGCTGATAGATAATGTGGAAGTGAAACTGGCAGAAGATGGTGAAATAATAGTACGTGGCCCCAATGTGACCATTGGCTATTACAAACATCCTGAACTTACAGCGCAGGCTATGAAAGACGGCTGGCTGCTGACAGGCGATATAGGAGAATGGGTAGAAGGGCGATTCCTGAAGATAACAGACAGAAAGAAGGAAATATTTAAAACATCGGGCGGTAAATATGTGGCACCACAGGCGGTAGAGAACCGCATGAAGGAAAGCCCCTATATAGAGCAGATGGCGGTGATAGGGCCTAACAGGAAGTTTGTATCGGCACTGATAGTACCATCCTATATGCAGCTACGCAAATATCTGCGGGACAACTTCTCTTCTATGAGAGTGCCCGACAATAATGCAGAACTGATAAAACTACCGGAAGTGCATGCTATCATACAGAAGCAGGTAGATAAGTATAATGAGTTTTTCAGCCATCCGGAGCAGGTGAAAAAGTTTACCCTGCTGGCTGAAGAGTGGACAATAGACAGTGGGGAACTGACCCCATCGCTGAAGGTGAAGCGTAAGGCAATAGAGCAGCGCTATGCTACAGAGATAGACCATATATATAACGAATAGCGGGGTATGCCTATTTTTACTGCCTGAAACGATGGCAGCAATAACGAGAAAAACAATGGAAGAGCTGGGCCGGCTTACACCGGAACAGCAGCAGACAGCCGCAAGGCATAGCATCATCATTATACTGGACGATGTGCGCAGTATGCAGAATGTGGGTTCCATATTCCGCACGTGTGATGCATTTGCCGCAGAGGCGCTGTACCTGTGTGGCTATACGCCGCAGCCGCCGCACCGCGATATACATAAAACCGCACTGGGGGCTACAGAGACTGTGCCATGGCAGCACTATACTACTGTAGAAGAGGCCATTACTGCTGCCAAAGAAAAAGGGTACCGGATACTGGCTGTGGAGCAGGCACATGGCAGCATACCACTGCAGCAGGTGCAGCAAAGAGAGCGTATAGCCCTGATACTGGGTAATGAGGTGACGGGGGTAAGTGATGCCGGACTGAATATGGCAGATGGCTGTGTGGAAATACCCCAGTGGGGAGCCAAACACTCACTGAATGTATCTGTAACGGCAGGGGTGGCACTTTGGGAAATGGTAAGAAGCCGGGAGTAAATGTTGCTGTTACTGCCGGTGATGGCGGAGTGGATACGATATACTGATAATGAATATGCCGGAACATTAGTTCCGGCATATTCATTATATATCTGAAACAGTAGTTGCTACTCTACGCCCATTTCCTTCAATGCCGGTACTACAAAGTCGGCCAGCTCACGGATGTAGGCAGGTGAGAAGTCGAACCGTATGCCGGCAGTGGCATACAGCTCAGTAAGTGTTTTCGTATAACCCAGGCTCAGCGCATTCATATAATTTTCCAACGCCTGCTCTTTATTCTGACGATATTGGCGCCACATAGCTATGGCTCCCAGCTGTGCTATACCATATTCTATATAATAGAACGGAACCTCGAACAGGTGCAACTGTTTCTGCCAGAAATTGCGGCGGTATTCTTCATGTCCTGTCCAGTCTATGGCACCGGTAGAGAATTCATTCAGTATGTTCATCCACTCCTGCTCCCGCTCTGCTACTGTATGGCCGGGATGGGTGTATAGCCAATGCTGGAACTTATCGATTGTGGCTATCCATGGCAATACTGATATGATACGCTCCAGCTCCTCCAGCTGTGCACGGTGCAGTTCTTTCTCATCCTGGAAGAATACATCCCAGTGCTCCATTGTGAATAGCTCCATACTCATACTGGCCAATTCGGCTATCTCCATGGGGTATTCCTTAAATGAGGATAGTGCCAGCGGGTGGGACAGGAATGAGTGAACGGCGTGGCCACCCTCATGCATCATGGTAATAACATCGCCCATGGTACCGGCAGCATTCATAAATATAAATGGTACTCCGGTCTCAGCCAGGGGGCAATTATAACCACCGGGTGCTTTGCCTTTACGGCTGTCCAGATCCAGCCTTCTCATTTGCTGCATGGTAGTGAGACAGCCGGCAAAGTATGGTGAGAGACGGGAAAATACTTCCACTGCTTTCTCTGCCAGTTCCTTTCCATCGGTGAAGGGGTGCAGCGGCTCAGTACCTGCGGGCTCGGCATCGGTGTCCCATGGGCGCATCACATCCAGACCCAGACGACTCTGCCGGTGACGTATAAGCATAGCCTGCAGGGGGACGATATGCTCCCGAACGGCATTATGAAATGCAAAACAGTCGTCGGGGGTATAATCAAAGCGGCCCAGCTCGCGGAACTTATAATCGCGGTAATTATCAAAGCCGGCATTGACAGCAACCTGATGGCGGTGTGCCAGCAGCTTGTCAAAGAGTTCGTTAAGCTTATCCTTATCGGTGAGCCGGCGCGCAGCTACTTTATTAAATACCATTTCGCGGCGGCTACGGTCGGGGCTCTGCAACAGGCGTGCTGCCTGCTGTAACGTATATTCCTTACCATCTACCTCTATACTCATAGCGCCGGATGTAACACCATACTGCTGTGCGAGCAGGTTCAGCTCGGCCTGCAGGGGTACATTCTCTTCCCTGTAAAGTTTTACAGAGTTGTCAACAGAGCGGAGGTAGGGGAAAAAGCTGCCCTTATCAAGGTCTTTAGTAAAGGGGCAGGCGAGTAATTTCTGATTGAGCTCAAAGCTATATGGTTTTATCTTAGGCTCTATTTCCATACAGAAGAAGGTAAAGGCTTCTTCATATTCTTTATTGGTAGTATCGCAGGTCATGCGTATCTGCCGCCAGCATGCGTCTTCACTTACTACAGCTTCCAGCTCGCTGATACCATGTAACCATTTGGTCAGTTCTTCAGGTGAGGTGAGCTGACGATTTATGAGGTTATCAAAGTACTGTTGCAGTGATGGCCAGTCGGTTATTGTAAAGTTGGTAGGGAGGAAAGTCCTGTCTTTTACTTTCAATGGTTCAAACGTGCGGTTCATCCTGTAAATATTGGTAAGGTGCAAAGGTCGGGTACCTGTGCCAGGTTCAAAAATTTATATTGCATTGAAATTTTTATTATTTAATTCATGCGCATGTTTTCAGTTGATTATATTGAAAATAGTTTCATGTTTTATTTTTGGGTGTTAATATGGTAATAATTGACAGGATTTAAGTAAAAATTGCATGATTTAGGAGATGGCCATTAATTTGAATTGTGAAATATTGTTATATCTATAAAACTAATGGTATAGCCAGGTAATTCCATTTTTTTCGTACCCCCCCGGATTGTATATTTGCATCAAGTTGTGAATTTAATGGGTTAGTAAGTAAGAGCTGCCGGATTCCTCCGGCGGCTCTGTTTTTTTCAATTTCCGTTCGTTTTCCCTCCGATTTATGGCATTAAAAAACCCTCCATAGTATGGAGGGAATGGTATGTTTTTCCTGAGTAAATGCTTCCTGTAAAATCAGAGTTTATTATCCCGTAAAACAGACGTCACTTTCTGCTCCCATTCTTCCGGACTTTCTGAATAGCCACTGCCACTGATAGCTTTAATCCATTTCTGAGGATCTTCTGTATTCTTCAGTCGGGAATAGAACTTACGACGGGCAATAAGGTCACAGAAATCAATGTAGGAAGCATATACATTGTCGTACTGCTTGTAGCGGCTGGAATGTCCGCGATGGTTTACATAACTGTTCTTTCCTACGATGCCGAAGTGATTGTGTAAAACCTTTGCTGCAGGACCTGCACCACCTGATGACTCAACGGTAGCAATAGCAAGAATGACAGATGATGGTATGCCATAATGCTCTCCCAGAATTGTAGCCAGTAGTTTGTGATCGGCTATATACTTACCGTTCTGCGCATGTACCTGCGCAGTGATTGCAATAAATGAAAGAATGACGAATGTCCTTCTCAATATCTGTTTTACCATAACCATAGCATTACATTTATTTAAAGGGCAGGCAAATGTAATTATTTTTTGAATGGGTTTTGTGGAGAAGTTGTTAAAACTGTGTCACAAAGGCTGTGCCGAGGCATTATTGACACAATGATGCATGCAACCGGCTTGCCCGGGAGGAATGGTAGGTAGCATTATCTATTGCCTTTACCCACCTGATGCCTTTTATAGCATTAGTAAGGAAAACTTCATGTGCCTGCATCAGCTCATGAGTGGACAGCGGCGTTTCTGTAATGCCGGGGATAGTGGCAAGCAGGTGCCGACGCATAACACCGGCAACACAGCCCTCTGTGAGCGGTGGTGTATAGATTTGGTTATCTTTTACCCAGAAGATATTGGCAATGACACTCTCAATAATGTTGCCACCGGTGTTGCAGATAAGGGCATCATTCCAGCGGTGTTGTTTTGCCTGCCTGCCTGCAGTGGTATAGAGTAAGGCATTACAGCTTTTGAGGTTGGCAAGTGTATCGGGGCTTTTACGCAGTCCGGCAGCTATACCCAGTATCAATCCATTGTCGTTAAATGAAATATCAGATTCAGTAAGGGGAAAACATTCTATAATATAGTTGAGTTCATTACTGTCAGGACCGAAAATGCCACCATTACCACCATACACCTGTAGCCGTACACGGCACAGGTGCTCCATAGCATTCTTTTTTACCGTACGCAGTACCTGAGCCGTAAGTACCTGACGGGTGAGTAATGAGGGTACCGGCCATTGCAATTGTGCCAGCCCGTTCAGGAGCCTGTCCCAATGGTATTGTTCCAGATTAATGGCACCATTACTCACTCTGATGGTTTCAAACAGGCCGGCACCATAGCGAAATGCAGTATTACCCACAGGCAGTGATGCCTGACTGTGAGGTATGAGGTGCCCGTTTATATTGACGTACAGCAATGCAGAAAAGATATAAGGTAAAGTTACAGCATCGTTAATAATGTGCCTGTAAAGACGGTAAAAGGCAGCATAAAAGTCTGTATTACCCATGTTGGCGCGAATGTGTTTATTTTTGTAGTATGCTAAATACAGGTAGAGGTAATATGCAAATGCCTCCGGTAGTGAAAAATCTACTGATAATAAATGTGCTGGTGTTTCTACTGCAGACAATGATGGGTGATCAGGTGGAGAACCTGTTTGCACTGCATTACTGGCATTCGCCCTACTTCCGCTGGTGGCAGCTGCTCACGCATATGTTCATGCATGGTGGCTTCATGCATATATTCTTCAACATGTTTGCCCTTGTAATGTTTGGCAGGGTACTTGAGGAGTCGATGGGGCCGCAGCGGTTTCTGGCCTTCTATCTTATATGTGGTGTGGGAGCCGCTATTTGTCATCTTTCGGTGCTGGCTATGCAGTACGATGGATTTCATGATGCATTTGTTTATTATCAGCAGCATCCTACCATACAGGAGTATGCAAAAATGCTACAGAAAGGAAAGCTGGCACATCCTGCATTTGGCTCTATTCTTTCTTACTGGAGTGAGCATCCTGACTGTACTGACTGTGCAAGTGTATCTATAGAGCGTATTAATGAGTACTATCTGGCCATGGTAAATGAGGCTACAGTAGGCGCATCGGGCGCTGTGTATGGTGTGTTGTTTGCATTTGCCTATATCTTCCCCAACACTACTCTTTTCATTTTCCCGATACCGGTACCAATAAAGGCAAAATGGGCAGTGGTGATATTTGCCATGATAGAGCTTACATCAGGTATAAGGGATTCGGTAGGGGATAATATAGCTCACTTTGCGCATCTGGGTGGTATGCTGTTTGCCTTTCTGCTGCTGCGCGCATGGAAGGTGCGGCGCATGCTATGGTGATAGAGAGGTGATTTAAGTGCCGGCTACTTATTACCTTTCATAATAGCAAGGAGATCGGCCTCAACACTTTTCTGTACAGTCTCAGTAATACGGCCGGCTTCTGTACCATCAGCATTCAGCAGCAGGATGGTAGGAACCAGAGATACGTTATATTGCTTCACCAGCTGCTGTGCCTGCGGCGTATGTGTGGTTTTGGCGCGGTCCATGCCTATAAGCATAACTTCTTCCCAGTTGATATTCAGCTCCTGTAGTATTTTGTAGAGCTTAGGTATGAGGTTTTGAGAGTCTTCGCACCAGGTGCCGAGAAAAATGCCGTATTTATATTGCTGCATGAGCGGCTGCAACTGTGCCAGTACTGCGGCATCGGGCTTATACTCGTCCATGCCTTTTACCATCCATGAAAAAGAAGGTTCTTCTTCCATGTGATGCCATGAAAATACACCCTTATATACAATCTGACTGTTCTCTGCATCGCGGGATTGTTCATAATCGGCCTGGCCTTCCGGCAGTATCTGTTGAATAGAGGTTTGTGCGCGCATAAGTACGGGTTTGGGAATATGAGGTGGCATCTGAGCTACAGCATCTGTAGTAGTGAGCAGTGCAGCAGCTGCCAGTATCAGTATTATATTTCTGTTTATGATTGGCATAGCTTAGATATTCTGATGTAACAGGTTAAAGCTGGTCCCGTAGTATCTGCAGTTTTCCCCGCAGATTTGTGAGTGCATCTTTCAAATCGATTGTGGTAACGTCTCTCTTATTCTGTGTTTTCAGCCTGGCTTTTGCTCCGGACAGTGTGAAGCCGCGTTCCTTTACCAGATGGTATATGGTGCGCAGTTCCTTTATCTGGTCGGGGGTATAAAGCCGGTCACCTTTACGGGTAGTACGTACTTTTAGTTTAAAGTCGTTAGTCCAGAAGCGTATATGCGATGTTTTAACATTGAATAATGCAGCTACTTCGCCGATAGTGTAATAGTTTTTCTCTCCTTTCCAGTCTTCAGGCAGATTGTCAGGTGTTTCTGATGTGCCTGCAGCAGCGCGTTTACGTCCCTTTTTCTCCTGATTTTCAGCTACTGTCTCTGATTTAGGCTCTTCATTATTGGCTGGTGGCTTCTCCGGCGCGTGTACTGTTTGCCTTATGGCAGCCAACAACGCATCCCGGCCAGCAGGCCTGGAGACAGGGGGCTTCAGCGCATCTGGTATAGCATCTGTAACCAAAGCGGGCGTTTCTGCAGCAGTATGCGCAACCAGTTGCAGCGATGTGTCAGGTGTCTGTGTTTCAGAAGGGTCGGGAGCTGGTACTTCCGTAGCTTCTCCTTCTGAGACTGCTGCTATATCCTGCTCTGCCGTAGTATATACATTTACTTCAGGGGCGATTATATCAGCAAACGGAGTTTCGGCAGTGAGGGCATTATCTTCAGGTTCCGGTACAGGAGTCTCGCCCATAGGGGTAATTACGGCAGTAGTCTGAACCGGGGAGCTATTATCAGCTATGGTTACATCGGTACCTTCATCTGTGGCCGCTTCCTGTGCTCCGGCGTCGGTATCATCAGCAGCTTTTTTCTTACGTGGAGCACGAGTTTTCCCTGCCGGTTTCTGGGGCTCCGGGATTATCTCCTCGCCAAACAGGGTGACTATACGGGTGCTCATATGCTCCTTATCGGATTAGTGGTAAAAATAAGTTCTGGTTACAGATGCCGGATATTTATTTCACCGGGTCGGGTGCTTTCATAGACTTCTGGAGTTGCTTTACTTCTCCTGCTTTCTGAGCCTGCTGTTCTTTTCCTTTATTCAATTCTTTGGTAAGCTCTTCGTTGCGCTTAGCTATTGCTGCCATTTCTTTCTCCTTCTCTTCCAGTTTTATTGCATTAGCTATCTGCGTATCAAGGTCAATAAGGTACTTCTTCATCTTAGCTGCGGCAGCGGAATCGTTGGCCGATGTGATAAAGTTGTCATATCCTTTGGATGCGGCTAAATAAACGATAGTTCTGCCTTTTTTACTCCTGATACGGTAGTAGTAGTCGCCTTTGCTGCTGCTTATTGTGTTCCACGTTGCTGCCATATATTTCTGTACTCCTTTCTTGTGTCCGGTACGTTTAACCCCGGCCGCATCAAAGTTGTCAACAATAGCATTTTTAGTATGTCCTTTATCGTAGGGGTAGGCAGCACTGAAGGTCCACATTTTTGTTTTACCCATTTTTACTTCTCCTTCATTTACCGTAATCTGCTGCTGTGCAGTGGCGATAAACGGAAGGGCGCATACCAATAACATACTCATCACTTTTCTCATAACTATCTGTGTTTTTTAGTAAGAAACCACAAGGGGTGCTGTGGGCTAAAATTACAACAATCTGTATAAATGAGCAGGCATGTATAGTTGCATATTAGTTAATGATAAGCCTGCCCATTGTTTTGTAACTTGCAGCGTATGAGCGTATTTGAGATAAGAGGCGGCCGCAGGTTACAGGGAAGTATAACCCCGCAGGGCGCCAAAAATGAAGCATTGCAGGTATTGTGTGCTGCTCTTCTTACCGAAGAGGCAGTAACTTTTTCCAATGTGCCGGATATAGCTGATGTAAATGCGTTGATAGATGTGCTGGCAGATATGGGAGTAGCTGTAAACAGGATAGACCGTAATACGGTAACACTGAAAGCGGCAGACATAGATCCTGATTATTTTGCGACACATACATTCCGGAAAAAATCGGGGAAGCTGCGGGGAACTGTGATGCTGGCGGGGCCTATGCTGGCCCGTTTCGGCAGGGCATATATACCACAGCCCGGTGGCGATAAGATAGGACGGCGCAGGCTGGACACACATATACTGGGTTTTGAGCGGCTGGGTGTAAAGTTTTCCTATGATATAGAAAACCAGTTGTTTTCCCTGAATGCAGAAAAGCTACTGGGTACGCATCTGCTACTGGAAGAGCCTTCCGTAACCGGCACTGCGAATATGATAATGGCAGCTGTGCTGGCTGAAGGAACTACCACAATATATAATGCGGCATGTGAACCTTATGTGCAGCAGCTATGTCATATGCTGAACCGTATGGGGGCACGTATAAGCGGTATCAGCTCCAACCTGATAACGATAGAAGGAGTACAGCGCCTGGGGGGAACAGAGCACCGGTTACTGGCCGATATGATAGAAGTGGGCTCGTTTATAGGGCTGGCAGCAATGACAGAGAGTGAAATAACGATACGGAATGCAGATGTGGCACAACTGGGGCTGATACCGGATGTATTCAGAAGGATGGGTATAGAGCTGGAAGTGCGGGGTGACGATATTTATGTACCGGCACAGCAGCAGTACCGCATACAGAAGTTTATAGATGGGTCTATACTTACCGTTTATGACCACCCATGGCCGGGATTTACCCCTGACCTGCTGAGTATAGTGCTGGTAACGGCTACGCAGGCTAAAGGTACGGTGCTGGTGCACCAGAAAATGTTTGAGAGCAGGCTGTTCTTTGTGGACAGGCTTATAGAGATGGGAGCACAGATAGTACTGTGTGACCCACACCGTGCGGTAGTGATAGGGCTGGATAAGCAGGTAGCACTGAGGGGTATAAATATGGTGTCTCCGGATATTCGTGCGGGTGTAGCGCTACTCATAGCGGCCCTTTCAGCCAATGGGAAGAGTACTATTCAGAACATTCACCAGATAGACAGGGGGTACGAGCGGATTGACGAACGCCTGAATGCACTGGGCGCTGACATAAGGCGGGTAGAGCAGCAGGGGTAGCGCAAAGGAAATAGACGTATCTGAAATGCTTTAAATTTAGAAATATGCATTAGGATTACTAACAACCGAAATTTGTATCGCGCCATTATATGTTGGTTGGATTTACTATTCTTTGGGAGAATAATTTTCACTTGCAGATAATATTTTCTGCTTTTATGTAAAAGCCATAGGTAGGAGTATGAGGATGGTATATAGGATGGGATGTGGCAAAATATTAATGTGTTATTTGATATTTTAATTGTTTTTAGCATGCCTGACGGGTGTGTCGGGTATTTTTTGCCCTCATGTAGGGGTAATGGATAAGAGTAGTCAATTCAGTACAAATAGCAATATGTTGTTGCGAGGTGTAATGTGTGTTGAATATATATTATGATATGTATGCAGGCGTTAGGAAATTTTGAAAAAAATAACGTACTTTTCGGACTGCATACTATTTTTAGTATGTTTACTCTCCTTTTTGCGGACCTTTTTTTAACAAAAAAGGTGCGTAATCGGGTGTAGTGTATTTGGTATAAGAGCGCCTGTTGGGTAAAAAACAGCAGGCATAAAAGTTGGGAAAAGTCCGTCTGTACGGGCTTAAAGCAAAATTTTAAAAACGGTAGTATGAATAATTTCTTACGAGCGCATTTAAGACGTAATCCGGTTAACCCTGTCAGACTATGGCCTTGCATGAGCATTGTATTTACGCTGCTGATGGCTGTGTCTGCTGTGATGCCGACGCGCTCTATGGCTGCTATTGGCTTCTCGGGTGCTAATATCATCCCAACCGCATCATCGCCAGGATTGGTATGTAGTGGCGGAGTGGCAACGTTCACATTTGTACCTACAACGTGTTCACTTCCCTCAGGATCTGACTGGACCGCCAACTATGTAATAGACTCTTTTGATTTTGTGGGCGGCACATATGTGACCCCAGCGACCGGTACCGTTTCCGGTTCTATCAGTGCTGCATCTCCCAACATTGTTTATTCTTCTCCGGTACTGACATCTACGAGCTGCTATACGGTGCGTTACCGTGTGCGCCTTACGCTTATCACACAGGCATGTATTCCCAGTATGACTGCATTTACATCAGGTGATGCTGATTTCAGTGTCTGTCCGCAACCAGATCCGGTTGGCGGTCGTGATGCGGTATGTGTGGGTGATACCATACACCTGGGAACAACTTCTACAGGAGGTACATGGTCTGTTACACCTCCGGGTTTTGCAAATATTGATGCCTCCGGTGTGCTTACAGGAACATCGGCTGGTGTGGTGAATGTATCTTATACATTTGCCGGCGGCTGTGCTTCTACTCATACAGTAACCGTGTTTGCTACTCCTGCAGCTATTACAGGGCCTACCGTAGCCTGCCAGGGTACTACTACTCCCTACACACTGGCCTCCGGCTCTACAGTGGGTACATGGACCAGTACAAATACTACAGTAGGTACTATAGACGGAGTTACCGGAACATACTCTGCCTCGCCTACCAATACAGGTGCAGATACGATTACATTCACCAATCCGGGAGGTTGTTCTGCATCACTTATTATTACTGTTAATCCATTCCCTGATACGATAGGCTGTAATGCTCCTATGTGTTATGGAAACGATACAATAACACTATGTAATGCTACTGCAGGTGGTACATGGTCTGCCAGCCCGGCGGGTGTGGTAGATATACTGGATGCCAGCAATGGTATCATTACACCTGCCAGCACTACAGCAGGCACTGCTACGGTGAGTTATACAGTAGCGGGCTGTTCTGTAACGGTTGTAGTTACAGCTACTGCAGCACCTACAGCGATAGGCGGTCCATCATCCGTGTGTGAGGGCTCTACCATTACCCTTACCGGTACGCCGGGCGGTGGTACCTGGAGTATGGACACTGCTTCATCTTTGGGACTGATAGTCGTAAACCCAACTACGGGAGATGTACTGGCACTGATGGGGGCTGGTGATACCACTGCCAATGTTGTTTATCATCTGGGTAGCTGTACCCTTACAAAAACTATAACTATTAATGCTGTTCCTACACCTATATCAGGTGGTCCTGCATTGTGTGTTAGCCAGACAGTAACATTTACCAGTACACCAGCCGGTGGCTTCTGGACGATGAGTCCTCCGGGTGCGTATCCTGGCGGTATGGGTTCTATTGCAGTAACTACAGGTGTTTATACTCCTCCGGGTACTGGTACTGCAACAATCAGCTACACACTACCTGTAACGGGTTGTCGCGCTACTAAGATTGTGACTGTGGGTATTACTCCCGATACGATTACCGGGCCTACACTTATGTGTCAGAATTCTTCAGTGAATCTTTGCAGTGCCACATTTGGTGGTGACTGGGGTACAATACCGGGTGGTACAGGAACAGCAACTGTAAGCCCTGTATTTGCAAGTTGCTCTGACATCACCGGTACAAGTGCCGGAACGGTAATTGTAACGTACGCTTTAAGTGCATCAGGTTGTTCTGTTTCCAAAATAGTAACTGTAACACCAGCACCTACAGCAATAGCAGGACCTGATTATGTATGTCAGGGTTCTGTAGCCAACTATACGAGCTCACCAACACCAGGGCTGTGGACAATCAACCCAACATCACTGGCAACAATAGGCCCTGCTACCGGTGTAGTAACCGGCAACACCAGTGGCCTTACCGGTAATGCTACTATAACATATACATTGCCCAATGGCTGTTTTACTACGAGAGTAGTAACCGTATCCACAACACCGGGACCTATAACCGGTATATTATCTATATGTGTGGGACAGGCCACGGCACTGTCCAGCAGCCCTGTAGGTGGTACCTGGATGGGAACCGATACATCGGTAGCTACGGTAGATACATTTACCGGTTTTGTAAATGGTGTATCGCCAGGTGCTATAATAGTTACACATACGCTGCAGCCGTCCGGCTGTTATACACAGGCTGTGGTAACGGTAAATCCTTTGCCTCCGGCTATAACAGGACCTACAGGAGCCTGCCAGGGAGAGCATGTGACTCTTTCAAACAGTTCACCCGGCGGTACATGGGGAAGTTCACTGACTTCTATTGCTACAGTTAATCCTACGACAGGCGATGTTACCGCTATAAGTCCGGGTACAACTACTATAAGCTATACGACACCATCTGCAGGATGTGTGCGTACAATGGTATTCACCGTACATCCGCTGCCACTGGATATCCTTGGTACACTGAGCGTGTGTGTGGGAGGTACTACTGCGCTTAGTAACACATCGCCCGGTGGCCCGGGTACATGGTCCAGCAGTAACCCTTCTGTAGCTGATGTAGGTTCTGCATCGGGTCTTGTGACAGGGTATACTGCGGGTACTGCCAACATTACTTATGTATTGCCTACTGGTTGTGACACCTTTGCTACGGTAACGGTGAATCCGCTGCCTGCTACTATAAGTGGAACTCCACGTACCTGTATAGGCTCATGTACAACACTTTCCAATACATCGACAGGTGGTACATGGTCCGTATTTGACCCTGCGGTAGCAACTATTCACCCTTCGCTGGGTACACTGTGCGGTGTATCTGTAGGTACTACCAGGGTAACTTATACATTGCCTACCGGCTGTATCACTGTTACTATTGCTACTGTAGATCCTACACCGCCATTACCTGTAGGTAACCAGAGCATATGTGTGGGCAGCTCCACAACTTATACGCATGCTATACCAGGTGGTACCTGGAGCAGCAGTGATACCAATGTAGCCAAAGTATTCCTGGGTACGGGTCTGGTAGTAGGTATGAGTGTGGGTGTTGCAGATATTACCTATACGACAATATTTGGATGTTCCACATCCATTTCTATAACAGTAAATGCAGTACCACCTGCCAATACAGGTACACTGTATATGTGTGTTAATAACAGTACTACACTGAGCAATCCGTTCCCCGGAGGTAAGTGGTACACCCAGAACTCTGCAATAGCGAGTGTGGATTCAGTAACAGGTGTGGTAACCGGTATAGATGCGGGTACAACTCACATCACATACCGTATGCCATCGGGCTGTGCTGCCACATCGGTAGTTACGGTATATCCGCTGCCGGTAATTTCAGGGTCGGTGCTGGTGTGCCCGGGTGTGGCATCAACGCTTACTGCATCGCCAACCGGTGGTTTGTGGACCAGCTCACCAACATCGGTAGCTACTATAGGTTCACTTTCGGGTGTGGTTATGGGGGTTAATGCCGGTACGGTTAATGTAACCTATATACTAGCCAGCACCTGTCAGGCACATATTACTGCTACTGTACAGCCATTGCCTGCGGTTATTACAGGACCTACTGAAGTATGTCAGGGCTCAACGATACAGCTATTCAACTTTACCGGAGGTGGTGGTACATGGAGCAGCGCTAATCCTGCCATTGCTACTATCAATACTACTACCGGTGTTGTAACCGGAGTAAGCCCGGGTACTGCAACTATTACATTCACGGCCAATACTACTGGTTGTGTTATCAGTACTGTTATTACTGTCAATCCGCTGCCAGGTCCTATAACCGGTCCTTCGGTAGTGTGTGCGGCATCAAGTGTCACACTTTCCAGCACTCCTGCGGGAGGCACCTGGAGTACAACAGGACATTATACAACAATAGGAACAGGTACAGGTGTTGTTACCGGCACCAGTGCCGGTGTAGATACTGTGACCTACACACTGCCAACCGGCTGTATCCGTACATCTACAGTAACAGTGAACCCGCTGCCGACACCGATAGCAGGTGATACAGCGGTATGTCATGGTAATACCATAACCATATTCAGCGGCCCTGCCGGTGGTACATGGTCTACAACCAGCTCCATCATTACGCTTACGCCGCTTGCGGCAGGCTCTGATACAGCTACTGTTGTAGGACTTACCCCTGGTTCAGCAATCGTTACCTATACGCTACCAACCGGATGTTCTGATACAGGTATTGTGATAGTGAATCCATTACCTGGTCCTATAGCAGGAGCAATGAACCTGTGTGTACATGATTCTACTACACTTACTAACCCTACACCGGGTGGTACATGGTCCAGTGAGAATGTATATATAGCAACGTTTGTTCCCGGAACAGGAAGGCTGGGTACTGTATCTGCCGGTACTGTGACTGTAACCTATACATTACCAACTGGTTGTTTCATAACAGGCGTTGTAACCATCAACCCCACACCGCAGCCTATTACAGGTACATTGAATGTGTGTGTGGGACTAACCACTACACTGGGTAATGTAACTACGGGTGGCTCATGGAGCAGCAGTAATGGAGCTGTAGCTACAATAGGGTCGGCCGATGGTGTGGTAACGGGTATTACTCAGGGTACATCTGTAATTACATACAGTCTGCCATCAAGCTGTTATATAACAGCTGTGGTGACGGTGAATCCTAATCCTACGCCAATAGTGGGACCATTAGCTATATGCCGCTTTGATACTACACTGCCGGTACTCTCAAGTACCCCTGCAGGTGGTACGTGGAGCAGCAGTAATCCATCTGTTGCGTTCATCTTTATGCCTACAGGTCAGTTGATAGGTATCAATGCGGGAACGTCTATTATTACTTATACATTACCTACGGGCTGTATCAGAACGGCTATTGCTACCATTAATCCGGTACCAAGAGCTTCAGATATCATTGGGCCACGTGTAGTATGTCTGGGACAATCTGCAACGCTGGTTCATTCCGTATTGCCGGGGGGTACATGGATAAGCAGTAATACACTTGCTGTTACCATTTCGCCTACTACGGGTACTTATATTGGTGTAGGGGTTGGTACTTCTAACATTACCTATACTACACCACAGGGATGTGATACGTTTATAACTGTGACAGTGAATCCGCTGCCAACACCTATTACAGGTGTGCCTTCTGTATGTGTGGGTAGTACCACAACGCTGTCCAGTACGCCTGCGGGTGGCACCTGGACCAGTGTATCGCCGGCAGTAGGTACAATTGATGGTGCAACGGGTGTTTTCACAGGTATTACACCAGGTGTAACGCAGGTAATCTACACGAACAGTGTTACCGGTTGCCAGATTAGTATTAATGTCACTGTGAACCCATTGCCCGCTCCATTTATATTCCTGCATAGTACGGGGGTATTGTGTGAAGGGCAAATTGATACTATCCTTACGCCTACTACGGGTGGTAGCTGGGACGTAGTGCCGGCCAGTGGTGTCATAACACTTACACCTTATGGTGCCGGGAATAGCGCACAAATAGTGGCAATTGCTGCGGACACTGCTCTTGTTACCTATACTACTGCTGCAGGCTGTAAACGCTCAGTAGAAGTTATAGTACATCCACTGCCTACTCCTATTACAGGCCCTGACACACTATGTCTTGGCTCTGATATCATATTGTCCAGTTATTCTCCTTCGGGCACTGTGGGTACATGGACTGCAGCTCCTTCAGGTATTGTAACTATAACACCAATTTCAGCAGCACAGGATACTGTAACAGTTCATGGTGATGCTGTGGGTACCACATATATTACCTACACTAATGATTTTAATTGTAGTGTAAGAGACAGTGTTACCGTTCGTCCGCTGCCAGGTGTAATAGGTGGTCCGGGATCTGTATGTGTGGGTAGCACGATTACAATGACCAATGATACTGCAGGCGGTTCCTGGAGCATCAGTGATACAACTGTTATTACTACGATTGCTACCATTGACCCGGTAACCGGTGTTGTAACCGGTGTGCTGGAAGGTACGGCTACAGTTACCTATACTATGCCTACAGGATGTTTTGTAATAAGGGATATCACCGTGAATCCGCTTCCTGATGTGAGCATTGTTTCTTTCCCTGACATTATATGTAAGTATTCCAATACTACACTTACTGCAACGGGAGCAGGTACGGGCGGTACCTATTCATGGTCGCCTGGTACGGGGCTTAACACAACTACAGGCCCTGTAGTGGTAGCCGGACCTACAGTGACTACTACATATACCGTAACAGGTACCACAGCAGCAGGCTGCTCTGATACCGCATGGGTGACAGTGTGGGTAGATTCTCTGCTGAATGATATTACAATTACCGGTCAGGATACGATATGTAAAGGTGATTGCACCGTACTGATAGCAAACGGCCGTGAGAGTACGTATTTTGAATGGCGTCCATCTACAGGATTGTCCTGTACTATTTGTGATACAGTAACAGCATGCCCTGTAAATACGATTACATATAATGCGCTGGCTATTGATTCGCTTGGTTGCCGTGACTCACTGGATTTCACTGTACATGTGATGCCACTGCCACAGCTGAGTGTGTCGCCAAATCCTGTAATAGTATGTAACGGAAGTTCTACCCAGATGACGGTTAACGACCAGTTCTCTACGCCAGGTTATCAGACACGTTATGGCTGGTTCCCGAATGCGTTCCTGTCTTGCGATACCTGTTCCAATCCTTCTACATCAACAACGTTTAATCTGGTGTATAAGGTTACCGGTATCACACCGTTTGGCTGCATAGACTCAATACATGTACCGGTGACTGTGCTGGATAGTGCGTTCAACAGCATTAACAAGGATACCGTGATATGTCCTGAAGGAAGTGCACAACTCTACGCTATCAGCATCAACCCTGATGGTGCACGCTCAGACTTCCTGTGGAGTTCAAATGTTCCGTCTAACATGAGGACAATTTCCAACCCGGTTGTTTCACCGGCAGTAACCACAACATATAGTGTTGTCATTACTCCGAATGTGTGCTGGCCAGATACGCTGTATACTACTGTAGTGGTAGCACCAGCACCCGAAGTACGGGTTACTGCTACACCGGGTGGTGCTGTAGCACCGGGAACTCTGGTGACGCTGGATGCGGTTATATCCAACGGCCTGGTACTAAGTACCTATGCGTGGTCTGACCCTAGTCTGGTGTCCTGTGTGGAATGTTTCAAAACAACTACTACGCCTACTGTGACTACTACCTATACATTTACCGCAACATCGGTATATGGATGTGAGAACAGTGCTACCGTAACGATAGTGGTAGGGTGTGAGAACAGCCAGGTATATATAGCTAACTCGTTTACGCCGAATGGTGATGGTATGAACGACCGGTTCTATGTACAGGGTAAGGGGATATCCCGTGTAGATAAGTTCCTGATATTTGGTCGCTGGGGTGAGCTGGTGTACGAGCGCTATAACATAGATGCAAATGATCCTTCAACAGGATGGGATGGTCAGTATAAAGATGTTATGCTACCACCGGGCGTTTACTACTATGTAGTAGAGGCTACCTGTAACCTGGGTCAGGTGTTTACATACAAAGGAGACGTTACAATTGTTAAATAATTGAGTTCAATCAATAAAAGGTTTCAGATGAAGCGTTATTTAAAAAAAGTGGCTGCGGGTGTGCTGGTGTTCCTGTCCTTAACTGGCCAGGCGCAGAATGACATCCACTACTCGCAGTTTTACGAGAACGCACTGTTGCGCAACCCGGCGCTTACGGGCATCTTTACCGGTGATTATAAGCTTGGTTTTGATTACAGAAACCAGTGGTCACAGGTATCGAGCCCGTACTCAACCGTAATGGTATCGGCGGAGACAAGGATTCTTGTAAACAGGGAGATTGCCGATTATCTGAGCTTTGGGCTTGCGATTGATAATGACAAGGCAGGTTCAGTGAACTTCAATACGACCCGTATATACCCTGCTATTGCCTATAACAAGGCTCTGGAAGATAAATACTATTCTTACCTGTCGGTGGGGCTGTCTGCCGGTTATATAGCTACGTCTCTGGACCAGAGTAAGATGACAACACCTTATCAGTATCAGGGTGGTGAATTCAATGCAGCCAATTCTACAGGTGAGAACGTTTCGTATCGCCGTCAGAGTGATTACGATATAGGAGCCGGTGTAAGCCTTAACAGTTCACTGGACCAGAATGGTGCTTTTAATTATTATCTGGGTGCCAGCGTGTATCACATTAATACTCCCACGCAGGAATTTGCAGGGGCTGATGGTGTGAACCTTAATATGAAATGGCAGTTCAATGCTGGTTTCCATTCTACGTTCAGCGAGCAGTTTGGGTTTACTGCCCATGGTAATGTAAGCTATCAGAACCCCAGTACTGAGTACATATTAGGTGGCTTTTTTACATGGAGAGCTGTTCCTGTAGGACTCCCCAGCATATTTGCGCTGAATTTTGGTCTGTTTTCCCGTATAACTGATGGTCAGAGGGATGCGGTTATACCAATGGTACGCATAGATTACAAGGATGTTTCTATTGGTTTTACCCATGATGTAACATCATCGGCACTTGCTACAGCAATACCAGGTACCAGCGCTACGGAAATTACACTGTATCTGAAGGGTATGTACCAGCATCTGAAAAATCCAAGAGACCCAATGTTCTGTCCTCGTTTTGAAGATGTGAATCAATATCAGTTCCGATAAGATAACATTTATCTTTTAGTAGAAAGCCGCAGAAATCATCTGCGGCTTTCTAATTTATCAGAAGGGGAGGCCTTCCCGTTTACGTTGTTCTTTAATAAAGTCTGTACCGAAAGATAGCTTTCGACAGGTGGGGGAGTGGTGGTCCAGCATACGCCAGAATGGGGCTATATCTTCTATTGCCTTGCCTGCATGGAGGTCTTCCCATGCGGCTTCGGCTACTATACGCAGGAATATGCCTGCAGTGACCGGACACATATATGCTGCAACATACTCAGCAGCAAGATCTTTGCGCATCTGTTGTATAGAAGTATGTGTGCCTTCAGGAATGTTTCTGATATACGCATCTACAATCGCCGGTGTGGCAATAAGCATAGTGGCGCCAGCTGGTATATCGGCAAAAGAGTTTTCTACCTGCTTTACCGATGACTGCTGGCTGGTGTGCAGTTTTTCATGCCATGTTTTTCTCTTATAGGCCATAGTAAGAGTATTGATATCAGCGTGGGGATATACTATTCCTGCTCTTCTACAAAGTACATCTTCAGTTGCCCTTTGTTTTTGGCATCTATCATACCTCTGTAGGTGCAGCGAAAACGGTCTTTTATAAGTTGCCAGGTGTTTTCAGAAATATTGATGCGTCCGGGTTCACTGTTTTGTTCCATACGTGCAGCTGTGTTTACCGTATCTCCCCATATGTCATAGGCAAATTTTTTGATACCTACTATGCCTGCTACCACACTGCCACTGTTGATGCCTATGCGGATTTCGAATGTTTTATCGCCCAGCTGCTGCCTGCGTTGCTTCATAAACGTCAGTATTTCCAGTGCAGCTTTTGTTACGTTGTATGCATGCTGCTCATTTGGCACCGGCAGGCCGGAAACAGCCAGATAGGCATCACCTATGGTCTTTATTTTCTCAATATGATGTCGCGAAATGATTTCGTCGAAAGTGCGGAAGCAGATGTGCAGCTCATCTACCAGTTCCTGAGGCGTCATGCGTTCGCCTGCATTGGTAAACCCTACAAAGTCAGTGAATATAACAGATACATCATTGAAAAGGCGGGCATCGGCATGACCAGACCGCTTCAGTTCTTCAGCTACTTCTTCAGGAAGTATGTTCAGGAGCAGTTCGTCAGACTTATGTTTTTCTGCTATCAGCTCATTGTGCCGCAGCTCCAGTTGTTCGTTTTTATTCACTACCTCGGCTGTGCGCACGGCCACTTCCCGTTCCAGTTCTTCTTTCCGGCCTGCTATGATACGGTTCTTTTCCAGCTCCTGTGCCAATGTTTTATCGCTTAGTTCCTGTACCTGCCGCAGATTTTTTTTCAGCTCTTTGTTTATCTGAGCAAAGTTCCATGCCAGAAACACTGACATGGATACGGGCGGGCATATGATGGCAAGTGCAGAAAAAACTGAGAACAAAGCTTGTCCGGCAGAGCCTTCTGTTATTACCAGATCGCGGCGGGTAATAAGGATGTAGGTAACTACAAACCCTACTGTAAGCAGGAATACCAGCATGCCTGCACCTATTATAAAGGAGCCCTTCACACGCCGTATCATAGCCCGTAGTATAACTACTGTAGCCTCGGCAAGTACAAACAGAGAAAGTGCGGCAATGGCAAGAGCTGTATTGGCCCACCAGAATAGCATGGGGGCCAGTATGCACAGCGCTATTACTATACGGAACCGCAAACGCTTGCTGCTGAAAAGGTCATTGACCAGACCACTGAGCCCGAAACAGAGTACAGAAACGATAACCGGCATGATGAAATGCCTGCTCATGTAGATGCCGGGTGTACTTATGGCATTATCCAGCCAAAGCATGAGAAATACAGCAGATAGCCCGGCACAGAATATGCTAAAATACAGATTGGAGCGTATGGAGCGGTTATACAGAAACAGCAGCAGGTGGCATAGCCCCAGCGCACCGAAAACGCCGGTAAGCAGTATGAATAGTACAGTAACAGCTAATATGCGGTTATGCTCCCGGTTAATAAAATGTGATACCGGCTGAAACTGTGCATATATGCCCCGCATACTGCTATTGTACGTTTTGCGGTTATAATCAGCAGCATAGTAGGCATAGCGGACAGCCAATACGTGCGGTCCCGTATTCTGTAATGTAAATGCCAGAGGACGGTGGGCAGGATTGACATATATACTATGTTCAGGACCATTGATTAGCCCGTTGGAGCAGAGTAACACGCCATCAAGAAATACCTCTGATGCTCCCCAGTGTGTGAGCGCCAGCAATAATGGCGAATCGAGCAGGGCAGTGTCTGCACGGAAATGCAGACGAAACCATCCAATACTGCTGAAGTGGTAATAGTCGGCCCCGTGTACCTGAGAGTCTAAGGTAGATGTAACTGTTTGCCAGTGGCTATCGTCATAACCCGGCATTGCCCGCAGCGAGTCATCGCCCTCTGCAAACAGCCATCCATGCAGATAAGTACGGCTACCCATACTTACATCCGGTAACGGGCTCTGCAACATAAGTGTATCACCAGCCCATGCACTGAAATGCAGCAACAAAAGCAATATGAAAACCAGCCGTCTCATGATGGTAGATAAAAGTAATAATTGTACGCTCAATTATTGCATCTATGAGTATATCGGGGTAGGTTGTGTTTTTGTTACTGACTTTTCTAAAATTTACGATATTGCTGAAAAGTATTTTAAAGACCATATCTGCAGTGAAGTTTGCAGGTAAATGGATGGACCTTTACAGGTATTGTAAGTAATTAAGGAAGACGATTTACAACAAATATTGCTACTTGTTGAGATGCCAAACTTCTCTGCCATGTTTATTCTTACTTTAACTTTCCTTTAGTCATATGGGAGTGCTCACGCGTGCAATATCCTTACTTTTACAATGTTTGTAACTATTGATATCTTTCTCAAAGTCAAACATTATATCATAATATGTGCAAAATGAAAAAATACCTCTACACACTTTTTCTATCTGCAGCGGCCTCTTCTGTAGCTCATGCCCAGCTTCTGAATTATGGGTTGATGCCTGCTGTACGACCACTGGCTGTAAACCCTGCTGCTACCGGGCAGATAGCCGGCGATGTAAGGGTAGCTGCCAGTGCATCTACATGGAGGCCGGCAGAGTTACGTATGGTAACGCCTGCTATTTCCTGCGATATGCCCCTGCTCAGGAATGTACTGCCTAAAGGCAATCAGTTAGGGCTGGGCATAGTACATGAAGAAACGTATGATAAGTATGTGAATGGTCGCTCTTCTTCTACAGGGCTTTCTCTTGCGTACAGCAGAGCCATTGGCCGGCATCAGCATATTGCCGCAGGTATGCAGGGGGTATTTCATTCTTATGATATGGATGCTCCGTCTGTAATTGTGGCTAAGGGTGATGCCATTGGTTACCATGCCGGTGTTCTGTATGATGTGCAGACAGGGGCTGTAAGATTTCATATAGGTTATGCTACGCAATGGTCAAGGATCATACGGGCACAGCCTGCAATAGATGAAGAGGTGACATCAACCCTGTACCATACGCTTACTGCCGGCATTACTGCTGTGCCTGTAAGAGGGCTGATGCTGCATGTGATGGGAATGTATAACAGACGGGAGACCGCAGAGAATTTCCGTTTAGGTGGATATGGTCGCCTACTGCTCAATGGCCGAACCCGGCAGAGAGAAAAGGCACTTTATGTAGGCTGCTATAAGGGGGTAAGTGTGTGGCAGTATGTAGCACCTTATGTAGGGTTTGAGATAGCAGGCTTACGCCCCGGTATATCGTGGGTGTTGCCTCGTGAGAATAATAATCCACGCTGGCTGGAGGCTTCGCTCATATACAATTTCAGCTTCCGTAAGCATGGGGTAAAGCGTGGTTATATGCCCTTGTATTGACTTGAATTATACACACAATAATTATCAGAGCTATAGTTGTCAGATATTCTGAGCATGCTATTGCCACATAAAATAACCGCCGGACGTTGAGTCCGGCGGTTATTTTATGTGCTTGTAATCTTAGTTATAGTATTTTTTCATTTTTACGATCGTGTATATGAAGCCGGGCAGCCAAAGAATGATATATAGCAGCAGTGATATTATCCAGTCATTGTCTTCAAAGTTGTCGTTGATACCCATTCCTAACCATCCCAAAGGAAAAATTGCAAGAAGAATATAAAGTCCCTTGGGTATTTCAGGAGAGCCTCCTGCCAGAGTACGGATGATTCTGGAAAACAGTGTTTGCTTTTTTTCGGCCTTTGTAACTACGGTAGTAGCGGACTGAGATGTAGCAGCGGTTGCGGTAGCAGCATCAACAGAAGAGGTTGTATGATTAGCTGTAGTTGTAGCAGTAACAGCAACTGCTGGTTTTTTTACCAGAAATCCTGCATAGGAATTGCCTGCGTTTAATGTAAGTGCAGCAATAGCAATTAAGAAGATTTTTTTCATGTGCATTGTTTTAGGATAGCAAAATTAGCCAGATTTATGGGGAGTTCCATGGCTTTTGTGTTCTGTTAACTATAAAGCTTTATTGAACAGGTCATTTGTCTGCTGCAGAAAACACACATTGGGTGCATATGAGCAGTGTTATACCTGACTGCAAAATTACCTGCGTAGAATGATGCGGAACGTAGTACCCTTACCTACCTCACTGTTTTTTACAAATATGGAGCCATGGTGGTAGGTGGTAATAATGCGGCGCGCCAGTGAGAGGCCTAATCCCCAACCTCTTTTCTTGGTAGTAAAGCCGGGTGTGAATACTTTTTTTACCTGGTGTGCCGGTATTCCTTTGCCGCTGTCCTGTACATCTATAGCTACCTGGCTCAGGGTATTGGTTACGGTAATGTCTATGCGTCCCTGCCCATCCATTGCATCAAGCGCATTACGTATGAGGTTTTCCATCACCCAGTCAAAGAGGGGACCACTTATATTAACCGGTACTTCGGCTTCTTTATGGTGCAGTGTAAGCTTTACTTTTTTGGGGCTGCGCTTCTGCATATATTCTACAATGTTCTGTAGCCGGGTTATCAGATTTTCTTCTTCCAGCCGGGGAGCGCTGCCCACTTTCCCAAAACGGTCGGCTACCAGCTTCAGCCGGTCCAGATCTTTCTGCATCTCTGTGAGTGCATCGGCATTACTGTGGTCATCGCGTAGCAGTTCCAGCCAGCCTTCCATGGAACTGAGAGGGGTACCCATCTGGTGTGCTGTTTCTTTGGAGAGTCCCACCCATACCTGATTTTGCAGGCTGCGGTGGGCTGCATTGAGGGCTAGCAGCACTACTATTAAAAATATGATAATGATAGCCAGCTGTACATAGGGGAAATAGCGGAGTTGTGTGAGCAGATAGCTATCGCCATAATATACATAGTCTATTCCGGTGCCATAATCTACCTTCACAGGGGTATGCTGTGACTGGTATTTACTCATCTGGTGTGCCAGATAGCTGCCGCGGCCCAGCGTGTGGTTACTGTCTATATTTATTTTATCTTTTATGTTTCCATGCTCATCGGCGATGATAAGCGGTATGGTCTTGTTTTGTGCCAGCGTATTTATTGCCTCTATTTCGGCATCGTGCGTATAGTCGGGGCTGCTGAGTACTTTAAGAGCCTGGGCAATATCTTCTACTTTTTTCCGTTCTTCCACTGCCAGTTTACCGGCCAGCTGATTGGTATAGTAAAGGGATGCCCCTACTATAAAAAGTGCCATGATGGCGAGATATGTCTTCCAGTTCAGATATTGCCGCATAAGCCAGGTCACGAACCCTAACGGGGAGTACTGTAAAAATATTATGATTTTGAGGGAATAACATTATTTTTGTCCCTGCAACAGTTACAATACATGAATACGCATCATCAAAACAACGGTACGGAGATAGATAACCCCAATGATATTGAGCTCAGCAAGCCATCGAAATCGCGCTTCCTGTTTCTTCTGTCATTTTTCGGCTTCTTCATATTTGCATGGTCTGGCTGCTACAACCTTTGGGAGCACAAGTATCAGAATAATGCTGACGTAAAGGTGCCTGATAACACTCTTTACGACCCGAAGTATAAATAACCGCCAGCAGCGTTTTATTCTTATAAATGCCTATGATCTTATGCCGGCATGACACTGCTGTTGTTATACTCAGCTACAACGGCGCCAAATGGCATGAGTTGTTTTTACCCCTCATTGTTGCTGAGGCTCAAACCGGCTATGATGTGGTAGTGGCTGATAATGCCTCTACCGACAATACCCTGCAGTATGTGCAGGAAAACTTCCCCACCGTTCATACGCTGCGCATAACCGAAAATCATGGTTTTGCCAATGGCTATTATGAAGCACTGAAGCAGATACAGGCAAAGTATTATATACTGTTAAGCGCCGACTTTGAAGTTACTGAGGGATGGTTTCCGCCACTGCACGCTGCTATGGAGGCTCACCCTGATATGGCGGCATGCCAGCCGAAAATACGGTACTACCACGAGCGTGAAAAGTTTGAATATGCAGGTGCCGGTGGCGCTTTCATGGATAAATATGGATATCTGTTTTGCCGGGGCCGTATCTTTTTTGATATAGAAAAGGATATGGGTCAGTATGATGATAATATAGAGGTGTTCTGGGCATCGGGCGGTTGTTTTGTAGTGCGGGCAGACCTTTATCATAAAGTAGGCGGGCTGGATCATGACCTGTATGCACATATGGAGGAGGTAGATCTTTGCTGGAGGCTTAAAAATGCAGGTTACAGGATTGGCTATGTGGGGGCATCAATAGTATATCATGTAGGGGGGAGCGTTATCAGCTATGGCAGTCCGGCCAAGCTGTACTACAACTTTCGCAACAATCTGATATTACTGCTGAAGAATGAAAAGGGCAGCAAGCTATTGTGGCTGTTCCCGCTTCGTCTGGTGCTGGATGGTGTAGCAGGGCTGCGACTGCTGCTGAAGGGCGACTTCAAAGAAACATTTATCATTATCAAGGCCCATTTTCATGTTTACCGCTCCATAGGTAAATGGCTGGGGCGCCGTCGTGAGAATAAAAAGCTCATCACGGTGCGCAATGAGGAGGGGATATATCGCCGCAGTATAGTATGGGATTATTTTCTGCTGCGCAGACGTGTTTTTTCAAAGCTGGGCTGGCAGCCTAAAAAGCTGTGATATGAGTACATACTGCTGCCGTCACTGCCGTTTTCTCATCATTAACTATCTGCCAACACTGATAATCCATGTTTCATAATTCGAATTGAGTTAATTTTGCACTCCAAATAGTAACAAATGCAGAAAGTACACGCCGCTATCACGGCAGTAGGTGGATACGTACCTGATTACCGGCTTACAAACGCAGAGCTGGAAACGATGATGGATACAACAGATGAGTGGATCCAGACGCGTACGGGTATAAAAGAGCGCAGGATACTGAAAGGTGAAGGAAAGGGTGCCAGTGATATAGCTGTAGAGGCAGTAAAAGTACTACTGGATAAACGTGGCATAGACCCTACTGAAATAGAGATGGTGATATGTGCCACTACCACCCCGGATATGCAGTTTCCTGCCACAGCCAATGTAATATGTGACAAGGCCGGGATGACAAAAGCATGGGGGTATGACCTGAATGCAGCTTGTAGCGGATTTATATTTGCGCTTACAGTGGGTGCCCAGTTTATAGAAACCGGTAGGCATAAAAAGGTAATAGTAGTGGGGGTGGACAAAATGAGCTCTATTATGAACTACGAAGACCGTACTACATCTATCATATTTGGTGATGGTGGTGGTGCCGTACTGCTGGAGCCTGATACTGAAGGTTACGGAATCATAGATTCTATACTGCGTACTGATGGCTCGGGAAGGGTATTCCTGCACCAGAAAGCAGGTGGCTCGGTAAAACCGGCTACTGTGGAGACGGTGATGAATAAAGAGCATTATGTGTATCAGGAAGGGCAGGCAGTATTCAAATTTGCCGTGAAAAATATGGCTGATGTAGCTGCTGAGATTATGGAGCGTAACGGGCTTACTGCAGAGAATGTGGCATGGCTGGTGCCGCACCAGGCCAATAAGCGCATTATCAATGCTACTGCCGAGCGTATGCAGCTCCCTGCCGATAAAGTAATGATAAACATAGAGCGCTATGGCAATACTACCAATGGTACCCTGCCACTGTGCCTGTGGGAGTGGGAAAGCCGCCTGCGCAAGGGCGATAATATAGTGCTGGCAGCATTTGGCGGGGGCTTCACATGGGGCTCTACCTACATACGCTGGGCCTATGATGGCGCATAATATTGCGGGCAATTATATGCATACAATGGTGGGTATAAGATGTTGTGAGCAATAGTTTTTTTACTACATTTGCAATCCCGATGGTCGGATGGCCGAGTGGCTAGGCTCAGCTCTGCAAAAGCTGCTACAGCGGTTCGAATCCGCTTTCGACCTCGAAGAATTAGTATAACTAACGTGTAAATCAACAATTTACACGTTAGTTTTTTTATATGGGGTACAGTTGGGGGTACAGTTGGGTTCTCTACACTTGAAATGCTTAGTCACACACAGCAGAACAGGCCACCAAACTGGCAGCCTGTTCGATGTTTCTGGCGGATAGTTACTTGTTGTCCCTTCCTCCGCCTGACGGTCTGCCAGTCGTACTGGGCCAGCCACCTTTGCCTTTTGATTTGTGTACCATAATTTGGTGTTTTAAAGTGAGCTGTAAACTTAGTCGTTACCTACGTCGCAATGCCTGATCAAGTAAAAACTCGCCGATCTTTGTAATCAAGTTACCACCCCAAAAACTTACCGTTTACTGCTCCCTTTTTGCCCGTTGCCTTTTGATCTCCCTTTCTCACCTTGCAATTGTTTGCCCCTGTTGCCTTGAGCTTTGTCATACTGCAGGTTGGTGCCATTTGTACCTTTGTTTGCGTTCTGTTTGTTTGTGTTGTTTTGTTCCGGCGTCATAAGAATTGATTTAGTGAACGACAAACTTATACTCCTCCAGGCTTAGACTTATGATAGTTGTAAAATGACGACAAACTTTGTAAAGAGTTTAGATGGCTCCGCTTGTTTTCTCTACAGGCAATTAGATTCTGATACAGTATCTTCTTATCACCCGCTCGCTTATTCAATTCAATAATTTTGAACTTGCCTACATCAAAGCCTACAATATCAACCTTAAGTTTGACTTCCGCTTTCATTACCATTCTATCTCGATCTCCATCAAAATCATAAAAAGCCTCGTTAAAGATTGAACTATTGGATGCTACCAAGTGAATCTGCATTGGGTCTAAATAATATCTCAGGTTTTCATAGTTGAGAGTCTTTTTGTTGGGCAGGCGCTGTTTATCAAGAATGTAGGTGTGAAATGTCGTCTTGCCGTCGGTAATTTTCCTTTCCAGAATAACTCGCCTGTCGTCCTTTTTATACGACAATACGCACATTACGTCTGCGGGGTTAAACCATGCGTCACCAATTGTCTGCAGGTCCGTGCCGTAATGATATTTTACGGTCAATCGCTTCTGTAATTTATGATGATTTTCAGTTTGACGCGTAATAGCTTCGATGTCTGAGAACAAACGAGCCGGGTTGACAAGTTCATACTCCAAATAGTCGATCCAATTGCGTTGCTTGGCAATCAAGAAAATCTGTGAGGATATCAAATCTGCATGGCGCTTAATTTCAGTGTCCGGCAATGCCGTAACCCTTCTTCTTATACTCTCTAAATAGTCAGTTACTTGTTCTTCTGTATGATAAAGAAAGTTACCCATGCAAAGTACATTACTGCGGAGCCACCATTCAGCTTCCACAATCAGCCTTTTGAATTGAAATAAATATCGATACTGTATTCCCATAGCGAGAGTTCTAAGAATTTAAAATTAGTTCATTCTTTGTTAATACCGGCCTAACAACCGATGATCACCTTTGCGCCTCTACCAATCACCATGCTTAACATCAGACACATTTTACGCCTACATGCGCAGAACCAGACCATGTCTGAGATAGTTGTTCAGACTGGCATTCACAGAAGCACACTTAGATCAATAATTACAGATTTCAAGGCGAGTAAGTTGAGTGTCTCAGATGCACTTCAACTATCTGATGAAGCGTTAAACGAACTATTCAAAAAGGCATTCGAGAATGTGCAAAGTGAGACACTCCAAATTCTCTATGGCCTCTTCCCGGATATAGACAAGGAACTTAAGCGCAAGGGAGTTACCAAAATGCTTCTTTGGGAAGAATATAAAAAGAAACACCCTGGCGGTGTAGGTAAAAGCCAGTTCCTCTACCATTTCTCCCAATGGAAAGCTACGAAGGCACCCATAATGCGGCAAAACCACAAGGCAGGCGATAAGCTATTTATTGATTATGCCGGGGAGAAATTAAAGATTGTTGATAAGGAAACTGGCAAAGAAAGACCGGTCGAGGTTTTTGTAGCCGTACTCGGGGCCAGTCAGCTCACTTACGTTGAGGCGACAATGAGCCAAAAGAAGGAAGATTTTATTCCTGCTTGCGAGAATGCTCTACACTTCTTTCAGGGTGTGCCATCGGCAATTGTACCGGACAACTTACGATCGGCAGTTACAAAAAGTGACAGGTATGAACCAACAATAAACGAAACCTTTGCCGACTTTGCCGAACATTATAACACGACAATTCTACCTGCCCGTGCATATAAGCCTACGGATAAAGCGGTGGTGGAAAATACGATTAAGATCGTGTATACTCGGATATACGCCAAACTCAGAAATAGCACCTTCCACACCCTCGAGAGTCTGAACGAAGCTATTCTCTTACCCTTGGATGAACACAACAATCAAATTATTACCGGAAGGGATTACAGTAGACGGCAACATTATGAGAATACAGAAAAATCTATCTTGCTTCCTTTGCCACACATGCGGTATGAGTTTAAGAAACAACTCTATGCAACCGTCGATAAGAATGGTCATGTAGCTCTGAGCCTGGATCGCCATTACTACAGCGTTCCGTATGAGCATATCGGCAAACGGGTGAAGCTTATGTTTACCAACTATAAGGTAGAGATATATTGCAATTACCAACGGATAGCCATACACAAGCGACTGCAAAGTCCTTTTAAGTACACTACAGACAAGGAGCATTTGCCACCTGCACATCGTTTTGTTGCTGAGCTTGAACCTGACAAGCTTTTACTTGCTGCTGTTGACATCCACAAGGATGTTCGGCTTTACATGACCAAAATCCTCGCACAAAAACAACATCCAGAAAAATTACAAAATGTGTGTCTTGGGATATTGAACCTCGCAAGAAAATACGGAAATGAACGCTTAATAAGAGCTTGTCAACGGGGTCTTAGTTTTGGCATATACAATTACGGAACTATTAAAAAGATACTTAACAGTGGTCTCGATGTGGTCGATGATGAGGGGGCATTACCGGAAGTCCCTATGCCACAGCATGACAATATTAGAGGAAGTGAATACTACAAATAATTACTAACACCGTAAAACACAACACATGAACGAAGTAGCGTTAGATAAAATGCGAAAAATGAGTCTGTTTGGTATGCATCGGGCTTTTAAGACAAGCCTTGAATCAGGCAAGACCGAAAACTACACTCCTGATGAAATGATTTCCTGTCTGATAAACGCAGAGTGGGATGACCGAAAGAATCGCAGCATAGAGCGACAGGTAAAAAATGCCAAATTCAGGTACAAAGCTTCAGTAGAAGAAATTCAGTTCGACAACGAACGTAATATTGACAAGAACCAGGTCATGCGATTCGCTGATTGCTCCTTCATAAGCAAGAATGAGAATATCCTGATTACTGGCAGCACTGGCATCGGCAAAAGCTATATCGGAACAGCCATTGGTCACCAGGCTTGTTGCCTCGGATATAAGGTTATTTATCACAGTACACCAAAGCTGATAAGCAAGCTGAAGATTGCTAAAGCGGATGGCTCCTATATTAAGGAGATAGCCAAAATAGAAAAGCAAAACCTGTTAATACTTGATGACTTTGGCATACAACCTTTTGATGCACCAGGCAGGTCTATGCTCATGGAGATAATTGAGGATCGTCATGGCAAAGGGTCATTAATAGTAACCTCTCAATTACCGGTAAGCAAATGGTATGATGTAATAGGCGACAAAACAATCGCGGATGCAATACTCGACCGAATTATTCACCAATCGCACCGGATAGAACTCGCAGGTGAATCAATGAGAAAAAAAACAGCCAAAGTAAAATGATAGTGCTTGGCTGGTTTTGGATTAGTTTTATGATGTTTTTTCGATTAGCTTTTCAACTTCATCGAAAAACATCTTCGGAGTGTTGTATGTCATCCTATCCGTCAGTTCATGTAGAAATACATTAAATGTCCCTATATTTTGAAACATATCACCTCTTTTCATCCAAGCAAAGTACTCATTTAGACAATGATTTATCTTCAATTTTTTCTCTCGAAATAAATCCTGAAACTTGATGAACAAGTCGAGATCGATTAGAGTCAAATCCTTAACATTCATAGTGATATTTTTCCCATTCTTTAGAGTTTTGAACTCTTGGTTAAGTAGATAATTAATGCCTGAAAGATTGATTGAGAAATCGGTATAGACAATTATGGGG